>OBXM01000064.1_pt1 | contig 147792 bp, 120 predicted proteins | sample 1538141 | NCBI WGS metagenome assembly OBXM01 (sample SAMEA2580153, study PRJEB22360) | human gut metagenome | biome: human gut; feature: human-associated habitat; material: faeces | place: Denmark | collected 2008/2010 | reverse complement strand
TGTGCTTTACGTACCTTTTTAGGAGTCCCAGCATAGTTCATCAGATTCACTGAATTTATTGTGGTGAAAGACGCCGCTACTGGCTCTCGCCGCCTTGTCGCCACCGCCACAAGTGACCTCTCTGCGGTGGTGGATGAACAAAAGCTCTACTTCGCAACAACGCCAAACTCTACAGAACCCTTTAATTTGACGGGCAGTATTTCGCAGTACGTTGTAGAACCTGATCGGCTCTATAACCTACTCAATACCTACCACATTGAAAAGGAAACGGATACGACTGAAGCCTTTGCTGGCGCGACGAACTGGTACTTAACGTTTGGGGCCAAGACGCCTGAAATAAACGAAAACGCAACGACACCTGGTACCGCGTTTAGCACTGTCGCAGCACTTTGGCGTGATAACGATACGCTACTGAAACGCGTGGGCGAGTTGCATGAGAATTCTTATGAAAATGGCGCTTGGGCACTCGTCAACCGCAAGGTGACGCGCTCTGGAGACCATTCGATGAGTGGTACGTTCAGCGGTGTACAGTTGGGTTACGACCGTAAGCTCAATACCCTCTCGCAAGGCGACTGGATCCTTGGCGCGGGCTTCACGCATATACGCGGGAAACCTGAGTTCTCAGAAGGTGACGGGAAGCTCGAAAGTAATGAAGTGACGGTTTACGCCACTAACTTGCGCGAAAATGGCCACACGATTGATATCGTCGGACGCGTTGGACGCCTTGACTCTCGCTACACCACCGATTTGGGCGACAAGGGTAAATTCCACAACTGGACAGCAAGCGTCGGTGTGGAATATGGGAAGCGTTGGGCGCTGGGTTCTCACTTCTCGATTGAACCCCAAGCGCAGTTAACCTATCACTACCTCTGGGGCGACGACTACCAGACGAAAAAAGGCTTCATGGCCGAGCAAGGCAATGTCGATAGTTTAGTGGCTCGCGTAGCGCCCTCACCTCCTTTGATTGGAATCGTGGTGCGGACAATGCTGGACGCTTCTATGCAAAAGCCTCGGTGCTCCATGACTTCATGAGGGGCATCAATAGCCGTATCTCTCAAGATGTGCTCTACCGAGATAGCGACGACTTGGGCGACACCTGGTACGTCGTGGGGCTTGGAACCAACGTGAAATTAGGCAAAGCTTGGCACATTTATGTTGATGCTGAGACGAGTCTCAACGCGACGGTGAAGACGAAATATAACTTGAATGCAGGCGTTCGCTTCGCGTTCTAAGCAATTTTCATCTTCGTAAACCTTCAAACCAAAAGAGCTTTTAGAAAGAGAATTCTTCGACTAAAAGCTCTTTTTTTGAGTAGAAAAAAGAAGGACTACTTTCTCTCTTATTTGGCTAGATAACAACGCTATCTGCCACCGTTTTTTGAGCATCCTCTCCACGGCGATCATAGAGCGCAGTCGTGACAATATTCGCGTGTCCCATCATATTTTTGACGGTCACAATGTCAACATTTTTTCCTAAAAGACGCGTTGCAAAAGTACGACGAAGGTCATGTGCAGAGCAAGGTGCATTATGCGCTTCAATCATGCGAGACTTGGCAATACGCCCGACACTCGTGGCATCGATCGGTCGAGTCGTATCTAATTTCCCGCCTTTAAAAAAGCGGCAGAAAATATAGCCTTTGTCTTCTGGACGGTAGCGCATCAACCACTCATTGACCACAGTGGCGACCGCTGGGGGAAGGAAGACTTTACGCTCTTTATTCCCCTTCCCGATGAGTCGCAGTGAGCGCTCCATCGGGTCATAATTCTCAAGTTTTAGCCCAGGAATTTCCCCACGACGAAGACCACAACCAAGCATTAAAAGGATCATTACTTTATCGCGCAAATCCTGTGGATTATCTTCGTCAAAACTCTCTATTAAGCGTGAACTTTCTTCTCGCGTGATCGATCGACCAGTGGGGAGTCGATAGTAACGTTTTTGTTTCATTGCCGCAATTTTGAGGTAAACCTCATGCGACATTTGCCCCGTCATCCAAGCTGCTCTCGCCACTCCTTTAAGTGCTGCTAGGTAGCAATTACTCGTCGAAATGGAAATCCCCTCTTTCGCTTGAGTAGCAAAAAATGCCAAAAGATGTTCGGGGCGAACTTTTTCCCACTCGCAATCTCGAAGGTCCATATAGTGCGCCCACTGGGCAAACTTACTCAACTTCGAGGCCATCGTTCGGCGGGAAGTCGGAGAACTCAACTCCGACAGATAGACCAAGGCCGGGTTTGGCGAGTCACGACGCTCCGTACTAGGGGGCATTTCCTCTGCCAGCTGTGCGGTAAGTGCTCTTTTTTCACTCATTCCAAGGTCCTTTTTATTTTTGTATTACAGAATAAAAAATAAAGCGATAACTTTTTAAAGAAACAGCGAAGTTGCTCAAAGAGAACGATCTAAAGCTTCCCGGCAAAAATCTCTCTTTGAAGCACTTTTCTGTCGTTAAGAGGTGCATTTTTCTTCCGAGGACCTTTTTTGGGAGTTTTCGAAAGAATTACGCATGAGAATGTATATTCTACGATCTAATTATAGCGCAAACTGAAACCAGGAAAAATGGAAAAAATGAGAATTCCTCACCACCCTCTTCCTAAAATTTTTCTCCAAAAAAGAAAATTTTCGAGAAGAGGAAATTTTTCTGCTGCGGACCCAAAACTGACTTTGCCAAAATTTTTCTCTGCCCGATTTTTCTCGACATGAGTGAAGGATTATTCAGGAAGTTTTTTTCTTCTTCTCCTTTTTTTTCGAAAAGAGGCTTTCGGGTTCTGCACTTTTTGAGGCCTAATTTGATTCCTTCTCTTTGGATCATTTTTCGAATGATTTTTTTCTTCTACTTTCAATATCCAAGCATCTATTTTTTGACTTTTTCAACTTCTTTATGAATTTTCTATTTTTATTTGAAAAAAACTTAGCTGGATAGCTCTCTCTGTACTTAAATTTTCCACTCTCTGGAAACTAATTTTTTTGAATGAAGAAATCAGTATTCTCTTTTCTGACTGAATGAAGATTGCTGGTTTTAGAAAGGGTTGGGAGATCTAGGTAAGCATATGTTTGCCAGTGTTTAAAGCTTCCCTATCCATTCCTGAGAGGTCCTTTTTCTCATGATTAGAGGGGAAACCTTAATCACCTTTCAGGAATTTTCCATCTATTCTTTCTTATCGATTATTTCTTTGAGTGAGGACAACCCTTTTCCCTATTCTATGAATCATCAGTCAATAGTTTCTCTTCTCTTTAAAATAATTTTATTTTTTCTTAATACTATTTATCCCTATTTTCTATCTTAGATAAATAATTGTCGATCCTTTTGAGACTATCCCCATTTTTGTATCTATGAAATAATGTTCACTTTCTCTCTTCTCTTTTTAAATGAAAATGAATCCTTTTCCGACAAAATATTTTCGCGGTCCACGTCGTCCAATGAGCCCTTCTGATCGATTTATCGCGTGTGAGGTGAGCGCACGTATTCAAAATGGTCAGTACGCCGCCGACATTACGCAAAGCATGATGAGTGAGATGCTACGTCGAACGTTAGAGGCCATTCTTCAAGGCGAGATGGATGCTCACCTGCTAAGTCAAGGCTCTCTCACTAACAAACGAAATGGCTACAGCCAGAAAACCGTGAAAACGCACGAGGGACCACTGACACTCTCTATTCCAAGAGATCGGTGTGCTACCTTTGAGCCACAAATCATTCCAAAGCATCATCGCACTTTGCCGAAAATGGATGCACAAATTCTCGCGATGTATGCTCGTGGTATGAGTACGCGTGACATCGAAGCGCCTCTGCGCGAATATCGCCTCCTGTTGCTGTAATCGTGAGATTACGCTTGCTATCAAGTTCGGTTCGTACAACGCCGCTGCCTTCAGTATGACGAGTGGACGAGGATTTCTGACTGCCTATCGTCACCATAACAGCCGTCTGAGTGGCGGTATAACCTTTAGCTAAAGCACTCGCCTGCTTCATGTCGCGGTCGACAAAGGTGTCGCTAAGGCCACCGACTTTCAACTCTTCTCGAGCACCATGCACAAAAGTGGCCTCGGGAGAATACGTTACATAAACAGAAATCCCTGAGGATTTTGCTTTAACGGAACTATCGTTGCTTGTTTCTGTCGTACCAGCTTTCAGAAAGACGTTTTTACCTCACCGCCGAGACCTTCCATTTGGGAGAGCTCGGCGGTCTCTTTTGGGGGAGGATTTACCTCTCCCGCTGTTACACAAATTTCACACAAAATTAACCTTTGTGTGAAAGGCTTAATCCTTCCTTACGCACCCTCTCCTTCACCCCACGAAAAAGTGAGCACTCTTTCGAAACGCTAGTCCAACAGTAGATTAGAAGTCAGTTAGGACTTTACCCATTTGCCTTTGATCAAAAGGAATTTACAAAAAATTACACAAACTCATAGGGTATACCACTACCCCAAATGAGAGTATTTTTTTTAGTCTATAGACCTAGTCCTTTTAGATAATCCTTGCTAGCTTTTTGGGTGATTGAGATAACGTTCATTAAATCGGGGAAAACCCTATAAAATCAAGGACTTACATCCTAGGGAAAACATCCTCGGTAAAAACCCTAAGACTCATCTCTTCCCATTAGCCTCTCCCGATAGGTTTTTCCCTATCGAAAATGATTATCCGAAAGACTAAGCCTATACACCGATTGAACAATAGGGAAATTAAAAAGCTTTTGTTAGAATCCCTCCCGACAATTGAGGAACGAGCTTTTTTGACGACAACCTCATAAAACAAGCGAGCCCACGCTCTACTCTCTCTAATACTAGAACGCGAGACTCACTCATCAGGGATGACCTGTGAGCCCTTCGGTAATCTACTGACAGATTGCAAGAGAAGGGAAAGTCAATTCCCCGTGCAAAAAAAGCCGGTCTACTCAATATCGGAACTTGTTATGTGCCAAGCGAAAGACGAGTTCGCATTTATCGCATAAAAGAACCCAAGCCTTCTTTGATCACCCTCGATCTTAGAGCGCTTAACTGAGGAATTGACAATGTTTAACCTACCCTTCTTTTTGGGTTTGTTCCCGTTAGTGGTGTTGGTGGTTTTGATCATCAACGTCAAAATGCCGGTCTATAAGGCAGTGTTGATTACACTTGCCTTGGTCTTAGGGATCACCTACTTTGCCTTTGATACCCCAGCTTCTGATTTGGCTAATGCTGTTGGCTACGGTATCCTCAAAGGTCTCTGGCCCATCGTCATCGTGATCTTTGGCGCCATCTTCGCTTATAACCTCATGCAAAAAACGGGTGCGATTAGCGTCATCCGTGATCAACTCTCCCGCGTCACTGACGACCGCCGTCTTCTCCTTCTTCTCATTACCTGGGGCTTTGGTTCCTTCTTGGAAGCTGCTGCTGGTTTCTCGACCGCTGTGGCTATTCCGCTCGGGATTTTGATGGCCTTGGGCTTTGACCCGATCCGCGCTGCTGTGGTGGCCTTGGTCTCTGACACGGCCGCAACCGTCTTCGGTGCTGTCGGTATTCCGGTGACGGTGATGGGCGACATGCTCCACCTCCCCGTAGTTGGCTTTGACGGGATGAGCTTCCTCGTTGTTTGCCAGTTGGGTATTTTGAATATCATCATCCCCTTCCTCTTGATTGTCATTATGGAAGGTTCGATCAAGGCCTTGAAGGGTGTCTTCATGGTCACCTTGATCACTGGCGTGATAACCTTGATTCCTGAACTCATCATCGCTGCCTTCGTGGGTCCTGAATTGACGGCCTTCGGTGGTGCCTTGGCTGCCCTTGCCACGATGTTGGTTCTCTTCAAGGCTCGTAAGACGCCTACCCCTGAAGAATATCGCATCAAGATGGATCACACCTCTGAAGCTGCCTCTGGCGGTGAAGTCTTCCGCGCTGTGTCGATCTACGCTTTGATGTTCATCTTCATCCTTGTTTGCTCGCCGCTCTTCCCAAGCGTTGGCGCTTCGCTCAACCACATCTCCACCACCTTTGCTTTCCCGGTGGGTGAAAAGACGTTGAAGGCGACCTTTAATTGGATCACGACGCCTGGCATGCTCATCATCTTCGCAACCTTGATTGGTGGTGTGCTCTTCCAGCGTGCGAAGCCCGGCATGATCATCTCGACCGTCGTCTCTACGCTTAATCAGTTGAAGACGAGTGCGATCGCCATTTCCGTGATTGTAGCAATGGCTACCGTGATGGACTTTACCGGTTTGATCGCTGTGGTGGCACAGCCTCTCTTTGATGCCACTGGCAAGTTCTACCCCTACTTCGCTCCGTTGATCGGTGCTGTGGGTACCTTCGTGACGGGTTCAGTGACGAACGCCAACGTGCTCTTTGGTAACTTGCAAACGATTGCGGCTAACCACCTCCAGTTGGATCCCACCTGGCTTGTGGCTGCCAATGCTGCTGGTGCGACTGCGACGAAGATGCTCGCCCCGCAGAGTATTACGATTGCTGTTTCTTCGGCTGGCTTAGCCAATGCTGACAGCGCTTTAATGAAGGGGACCGCGCCTTGGGCTGCTCTTTACCTCGTCGTCCTTGTGGTGATCGTTGGTGCAAGCAGTGCCTTCTTCGTGGCCTAATAAGAAACCCCGTTAATTTTGAAACACACTGGAGATAAAACCATGATGAACGTGAATTTCTTCTCTACCTGTATCGGTGACGCCGTTAAGGCGAACGCCGCTCGCAGTTCGGTACTCTTGCTCGAAGAGCTCGGTTGCCGTGTGCACTACCCCCGTAGCCAGACCTGCTGTGGTCAGCCGGCTTTGAATAGCGGCTACATCAAAGAAGCCATGGCTGGGATTAAGAACAACATCGTCGCTTTCGAAGAAAACGATTACCCCATCGTCTCGCCTGCTGGTTCCTGCACGTACGCCATTATGAGCTACGCGCTTCACCTCGTGAACGAACCGGAATGGGCCGAACGCGCCATCAAGTTGGCTGAACGTGTGCACGACTTAACGTCCTTTATCGTGAACGAATTGGGCATTGTGGATGTGGGTGCTCGCCTTGAAGGCCGTGCCGTCTATCACCCCTCTTGCTCTCTTTCCCGTAAGTTGGGCGTCACCAAGGAACCGCTCGAACTCTTGAAGCATGTGAAGGGCTTGGAATTGGTGGAATTCCCCCACATGGATCGTTGCTGCGGTTTCGGTGGTACGTTCGCCACGAAGATGTCTGAAATCTCTGGCGCTCTCGTGAAGGAAAAAGTCTCTGACATGATGACGGTGAACCCCGACTACTTGATCGGCGCTGACTCCAGCTGCTTGATGAATATCGGTGGTCGTATGGCCCGTGAAGGCCGCCCCGTCAAGGTGATGCACATCGCTGAAGTGCTCATGAGCCGCTAATCCCAAACGAGGAGATTAACAAAATGCAAGATATTCGTGTTCAGTTTAAGAAAGCTCAGGAAGAAAAGCGTCTCGTTGTGAACGCTGCTAACCCTGACAAGTACCTTCGTACGAATCCCCTTCCCTTCCACGATCGTGCTCAGCAGCAGATTGACGACGATATTATGCGTCGCGCTGTAGCTAAGGCCCAGAACGTGATTGGTGCTAACCGCGCCAAGATCATGGCTGAATTGGGTGACGTGGAAGGCTGGCGCGATCGCGCTGCCCAGATCCGTGACTACGTCTTGGAAAACTTGGACGCCCTTCTCTACCAGCTCTCCGAAAAGGTGCAAGCTAACGGCGGTCACGTCTACTTTGCGAAAACCAAGGAAGAAGCTAGCGCTTATATTCTTGACGTCTGCAAGAAGAAGAACGCTAAGAAAGTCGTGAAATCCAAGTCCATGGTCACTGAAGAAATCGGTATGAACCATGTGCTCCAGGACGCTGGCATTGAAGTGTTCGAAACCGACTTGGGTGAATACATTCTTCAGGTCGCTGGCGACAAGCCCTCCCACGTGGTGGTGCCGGCTATTCACCGTGACCGTGTGCAGATCCGTAAGGCCCTTCACGACAAGTTGGGCTACGACGGCGCGGATACGCCGGAAGATATGACCGCCTTTATTCGTCAGAAGATGCGTAAGGACTTCTTGACGGCTGAAGTGGGTGTCTCTGGCTGTAACTTCGCTGTGGCTGAAACGGGTTCTGTCTGCTTGGTGACGAACGAAGGTAACGCTCGTTTGACGACGACGCTCCCGAAGACCCACATCGCTGTGATGGGTATGGAACGTTTGGCTCCGACCTTCAAGGAAGTGGACGTCTTGATTACGATGCTTGCCCGCTCTGCTGTGGGTGCTCGTTTGACGGGTTACAACACGTGGCTCACTGGCCCGCGTGAAGAAGGCAATACTGACGGTCCGGAAGAATTCCACTTGGTGATTTTGGATAACGGCCGCTCTGACATCTTGGGCTCTGCCTTTAAGGAAATTTTGCGTTGCATTCGTTGCGGTGCCTGTATGAACACCTGCCCCTGCTACCGTGAAATCGGTGGTCATGGTTACGGTTCCATCTATCCGGGTCCCTTGGGTGCTGTGATCACGCCGCTCTTGGGTGGTTACGAAGAATATAAGGACCTCCCCTATGTCTGCACGCTTTGCACGGCTTGCGACATGGTCTGCCCGGTGGAAATTCCGCTCTCGAAGTTGATTTTGAAGCACCGTAAGAGTGAAGTTGAACAGGGCTTGCGCCCCTCTGGCGAAAAATTCGCCACCGAACTCTTCGGTTGGGTCAATGGTAAGCCTGGTCTCTGGAGCTTGGGTATGAAGGCTGCGGCCAAGATGGGCGCTGTCTCCAAGGACGGTAAAGTGCCGTTCGCTCCGGGTGAACTCGGTAAGTGGTATAAGGCTCGTAACTTACCAGTCTCGGATGGTCAGGCCTTCCGTAGCTGGTTCGATGAGCACGAAAAAGAAGTTCGTGCTAAAGAAAGCGCTGAATAACCCATACTGAGGAGATATTTATCATGATTCAAAATCGCGACTCTTTTTTGCAAATGTTGGCTGACAAGATGGGCCGTGCTCCTCGCACGGAACCCTTGCCGCCTCCCGCTCCGGTGAACGACTACGCTACGACGAACTTCACCGATTTGGACGCTGTGGGCTTGGAATCGCTCTTCTTGGAACGCTCTGCTCAGATGCTTGCCAAGACGAAGACGACGCTCCCGCAGAACCTTCCTGGCACGGTGGCTGAAGTTGCCCGCCAGTACGGTGACTCGATTGTGTTGACGGCCGATGAACGCCTTCAGGAAACGGGTGTGGTTGACGCTTTGAAGACCACCTTCTCTGATGTGTTCGTTTGGGATCACACCAAGGGCGAAGAAAGCATCGCTAAGGCGGAAGCCGCTAAAGTCGGTATCGTCTTTGCTGACTACGCTATCGCTGACTGCGGTTTCGCAGTGTTGCTCTCTAGCAAGGAACGCGCTCGTAGCGTTTCCCTCTTGCCGGAAAACAACATCATCGTGATCCGTCGCAGCACGATTTTGCCGCGTGTGGCACAGCTCGCTGAAATCCTTCATCAGCGTGCCCAGGCTCGCGAACGTATGCCGTCTTGCATCAACATCATCGGTGGCCCGTCCTCCACGGCCGACATCGAATTGATCAAGGTGGTGGGTGTGCACGGTCCGGTGACCGCCAACTACATCGTGGTGGAAGACTAATCGAATTAGTGTTTACTGGTCAGCCGCACGCAGGGTCAGTCTCCTCAGTGTCGGTTCATCATGTCTGGCTATAAGCCGTGCGCGCTGACCATTTTTCTTTTTCGACGTCGTCTTCAAAAACGAAAACGATTAATTTGCTCTCATCCCGAGCTTGAAACTCCCACTGGTGAAAACTGGTGGGAGTTTTTTTGTGCGCACTTCTCTCCCCTCTTTTTCTCTTTTTTTTCCCAATTCTGTGTAAAAAAGCGCGGAAATGTGAACACTTGTTCAGTCTTCCCGTTTTTGCTCTTCCTTTTTTGAGAAAATAGATCTCACACACTCTGGTGGCACAACTGCGGTGCTACCTCACAAAGAAATAAAAGGAAAATAGTCTGATGAAAATAGTTCGTCCATTTCGCGTTGCAACACTCGCCACGATGCTCTCCGCACTCCTTCTCTCTCCCACTCTTTTTGACCAGACACGGCGCTATTAGGCTACACCGAAGGCGCAGAAGTATTGCTCTCACCCACGACAGCGGCTCGCATTGAGATGATTTCTAACGTTGTCTACCGTCAAGTCACCTCACCTGTTGGTGTGAAGCCCCTACATATGACGCTCTTTGTACCTGGTACGGATAGCGAAAAGCGTCCCGCAATTATTTTCTTCCCAGGTGGAGGCTTTATGAGTGCCAATAAAGACCAATTTTTAGAATTGCGTTATGCGCTCGCACGAGCAGGCTTTGTGGTAGCGTCCGCAGAATATCGCACGATTCCTGCCAAGTACCCTGCTCCCGTTGAAGATGCAAAAGCGGCGGTGCGCTACTTGCGCGCTCATGCCAAGGAGTTTGGCATTGATCCCGATAAGATCGGCGTTTTAGGAGGTTCGGCTGGGGGTTATGTTGTCAAAATGCTGGGTACCACCAATGGCGAAAAAGGTTGGGACAAGGGAGATAATTTAAACGTTTCTTCTGATGTACAAACCGTGACCTCGCTTTTTGGCATTTCTGACATTCTCCATATCTCGGAAGGTTTGGGCGAGACGAAGGCCAAGGTTTACGCTTCGCCCGCTGCGCCTGAAGCGCTGATGCTCAATGGTGTGGCTTTCCTTAATTTCCCGGGGGCAAGCGTTCAAGCCGATCCCGAAAAAACGCGTAACGCCTCCGCGATTGGACATGTGGACGGTTCGGAGCCGCCTTTCTTACTGATGCATGGTTCTGCTGACAATATGGTGAGTCCAACACAAAGCGCTCATCTCTTTAAGGCCTTAAAAGAAAAGAAGGTTGATGCACAGTATGTACTCGTCAAAGGCGCAATGCACGGAAATCTCCCGTGGGTCCAGCAGCCCGTCATTGATCGCGTCGTGAAGTTCTTCAAGGAAAAGCTGGGGACACCCTCAACCGCGCCGTCTGACAAGATGATGCTTTAATTAATTGACTTCTTTTTGAGGAAGAGGCCATTCGCAAGATGGTCTCTTTTCTTTTTTATGAAAACTTTCTTTTCTCTCATTAGGGTTTTGCCTCAAGTTGTGCCTCCGAGCACAGCAATCCCCGACTTTTTCTGAGAGAATAGATATTGCGTCGTGGCGATATTCATCGGGAATCTCGCCCGTTTTTTCATAGGAGAAAATACAAAATGACGTTGAGTCAACACTTTCGCTTAGCGGGCATGGCGACCATGCTCTCTGCTCTTCTTGCGGTGCCAGCAGTTGAGGCTGCCGATAAACCGTTTGGTTACACCGAAGGCGCAGACATCATTACGGTGCCCGTGAGCGACGGTCGTATTGATACGATTTCTGGTGTGATTTTCCATCAAGCCAAATCCTTGCGTGCTATTGATCAGCTTTGCATGACGGTGATGGTACCTCGCACTACTGCGCCTAAGCCCGCCGTGATTTATTTCCCAGGCGGTGGTTTTACGAGCGCAGACCATGAAAAGTTTATTGAACGCTGGCTCGTGCGGGTTTTGTGGTCGCAGCTGCGGAATATCGCCCTGTGCCAACGAAGTTCCCTGGTCTCATTGAAGACGGCAAAGCTGCTGTGCGCTTCCTTCGTGCCCACGCTAAAGAATGGGGTGTTGACCCCAACAAGATTGGTGTCTTAGGTGACTCCGCTGGTGGCTACTTAGTCGAAATGTTAGGCACTACCAATGGTGAAAAAGGTTGGGACAAGGGTGACTGGACGGACGTTTCTTCTGATGTGCAGGCGGTGGTCTCGCTCTATGGGCTCTCTGACCTTCTCAATATTGGTGAAGGCTTAGGTGAAGCACAAGAAAAAGTGCACGCTTCTCCTGCTGTGACGGAAGCCCTTCTGGTGAATGGTCCCGCATTCCGTGACTTCCCAGGCGCAAGCATTCATTCTGACAAGAAGAAGGCTTTGAATGCCTCGGCCATTGGTCACGTCGACGGGACGGAACCTCCGTTCCTTCTTCTTCATGGCTCGAACGACCGCCTCGTGAGCCCTATGCAAAGTGCTCACCTCTTTGAAGCTTTGAAAGCCAAGAAAGTAGATGCACAGTATGTTCTCGTTGAAGGGGCTCAGCACGGTGACCTTCCCTGGTACCAAGCGCCCTTGATCGAACGTGTGGTCTCGTTCTTTAAAGCCAAACTCGGTGAACCCCAGAAGGCTGGCGAAAACAAAGGAGGCAATCTCTAAGGTTTTCGAGGAAAAGCGTGTTGCAGAGCGCGCAACGCTCTGTTGAGGTTTTTCGCTTTTCTACTCTTCGCCAATTGCGATACAGTGTGAGGCATCGACCATTTTTCTTTTGAGGAACTCTCGTCTCCTATGTCTCAATGGAAATCACTCGCCATGACGCTGCTTCACACTGCTCGCAAACTTTCACTCTCCGACTGGAAAGTCGACTGCGCCATTGTCGGCGCGCTAGCCCTTAGCCTCTTAAGTGTTTCTGAGGCCGCACCACTTCCTAGTCTTCCTAATATTCCCGCTCCCGCCGTTGCACCGCATTTTGCGAAGACACCAAACGTTGCCCTTTTGATCGGTAACAGCTATTCGTTCTACAACTGCGGTGTGCATACCTATCTGCGCGGTTTGATGCGTGCAAGCGACCCAGTAATCTCCATGAAGACGCGCCTTTTGACGATTAGCTCTGGAGCGTTGTCATTTCACGATGTGGGCTTCTATCTTCAGCCCCACCCGCAAGACCCGTATGTGAAAAGAGAGAATGGGAGGCTTCTCTCCATGTTTGACATTGTGCTTCTTCAGGAACATTCTGAAGGCGCAGTGAGCGCTAAGCGCATTGCCTTTTTAAAGGAATTTGCCAAGCAACACGCTGATACGATTCGTGCCGCAGGAAGCGCTCCGCTTCTCGTGATGACGTGGACAAAAGAAAACCGTGCGGACGATATTGAGAAACTTGCCACCAACACGATTGAGGCGGCGAACGCTGCGCAAATGCCAGCGGTTCCTGTAGGGATCGCCTTTGAGGCGGTGCGAAAATCGCACCCCGACATTAAGCTCTACCAGGCGGATAAGAGTCATCCGAGTGCGGCGGGAACATACCTCTATGCGTCAGTACTCTATGCGACGCTATTTAAGAAGAGCCCTGTTGGGCTAGATTACCAAGGAGAATGCGAAAAGCCACTTGCGCCAGAGGTTGCGAAGACGCTCCAGGAAGTGGCTTGGAAGACAGTGACAGAGTTTTTTGGGTGGAAAGAGTAACGGGAAGTAGGCTCAGCTGGGATGGTTGAGCCTCCTCACCTTAGAGAGAGTCATTTTTTATGTTGTGAAGGTGGAGTCGCCAGTCATCCTCATCCCCATAGTCAATCTCATCTGCGTTGACTGCTCGAGTGGGTTGATCTGGAGCGCTCTTTTTTCGGGTGAGATAAATACGAGGAAGCACGATAGCGTCTTCGCCAAAAGGATTTTGTCGCGTTATCTTTCTCTCGGGGTTTTTCCAAGCCATCACAAAACCGACTTCAGCTCGCTTAAATTCGTACCCCTGATTCAACTTCGCTTTGAATACCCCTTCTCGATACTTTTCGGCTAGAGCACATACTGGCGTTTCAACCCCGTTTCTCTTTACAGTAAGCATTACCCAATTTTTTACCAACTTCAGGTACAAGGGTTCTCCGCTACGCAGACCCAGAATAAAACTCTTTTGCCACTCCCCGTTGTCCTCATGTTGCAAATCACTCCTGAAACTCAAAAAAACATTTGTAAGTTCAAGATATAAACCGATATCTGTCACTGGTGCGTAAGAGCGATCATCCCTCACATACTGCACGTTCGGAGATTTGGCAAAAGGTCGCATTATCGGAGTACTTGTATGAATATAGAGTTCATTTTTGGCTCGAGTAATGGCTACATAGAGCAGACGGCGCTCTTCTGCTTGATCGACCGTCTCCTTCTTATTCGATTTACCTTCAAGAGGATTCAGCATCAAATAGACTTGATCAAATTCTCGTCCTTTGGCGCTATGCATCGTAGAAACTAAGACCACGCCTTCTTCTGTCTTGGCGAAATCTTCATATTTCGCCTCTTTAAGGAAAGTTTCCAGTTCCCGACGTTGGCAATCAAAATCAGTCTCTTTATAGCTTTCAAGAATACGAATGCAGGTATCCAATATGCCGCTGGTGGCGTACTTGGTCTTCATTGACGTCATGGCTTTTTCCCAAGTATCTTCGCGAATGCACTCAGCCCGGGTGTCGATAAGACGAATCTGCCTCAAGAAGTAGCGCAGTTCCGCCACATTGATCAGATCAAAGTCCCCCGTATTTTGGAGCAGTTTGGCGTTAATACCATTTTCTGTGAGGAGCCCTACCATTTCTAGTGCTTCATCGTTGGTTCGGGTCAGCACTGCAGCTGTATCAGCTAAACGATAGGTTGCCTTTATCTCTTCAAGCAATGGTTTGTGAATATTCTTAGTCGTATGCTCGGTGATTTTGACTAACCCTTCCTCTTTACGAGCTGCCTCAATTGGCTGAGTTTTGAGACGATGAGGGAGCGTTTTCGCGAAATCATTCGCAAAGCCAATAATCTTCTTAGTACTACGATAATTCGTTGGCAGTTCAAAAAACTTCGCCTGATACGTCTCTTTCATCTCATAGAGATACTTAGAGCTACTGCCTCGGAAGCCATAGATCGCTTGATCATCGTCGCCCACCGCGATAATTTTCAGTCTTCCCTCATTAGCTTCCTTCAAGGCAGTAATCAGCTCAAATTCATCCCTACTCATATCTTGCGCCTCGTCGATAACGAGTGTAGTTTTTGCAAGATATCGAGTATCTATCTCACCAGCTTTAATCGCTTTTGTCGCCTCTTTAATAACATTCTCTGAGTCTTTAGTCCCTTTTCGGCAAAGCAGGTTAAACGCATAAGAATGGAAAGTGTTGATTTCGATGTAATTCGCTGTTGGCGACTCCAGAAGTGCCCCCAATTTTTCACGGAATTCAAGCGCGGCTGCGCGTGAGAAAGTGAGCATCACTAATTCATCATTTTTTACCTCGTCTAAGACGGTAAGAGCTGCCAATTTGTGCACCAAAACACGCGTTTTTCCGCTTCCAGGTCCAGCAGCAACCACGATACAGTCATGCTCATCATCTTCAATGATCTCTTGTTGCCGTTCCGAAAGTTGCTTGACGATCCTTGCGTACATATCGGGCGTAGCTGCACGCTTAATCTCTTCTTCGCGTCCTCTGAAGTACTTACGCACAAAGGTCTTAAAGGCGAGATTGAAGTAGTCGCGCACAAACTGCAAGGCTCGATCGTAGTCTTTCACCATGTAGCTGGCAAACTCTCCCACAATGTGAATTTGCTCAGCTCGGTGAAGGTAAAACTCTTCAAACTCGCGGTGTTGCGTCCCTTTGTAGCCACGGTTAAAGCTATGGTCCAAACGCTTGATTTCCATCGAATGGTAAAGGACCAAAAAGCCCCCTTTGAGTTTTAATGCCTCAATATTGTGCAGGTAGAGCAAGGCATCTTGAACATCTTCTACAGTAGGCTTAAAGCGATGATCGGTTGTTGGAGTATTGTTGTACGCGTCCATCAGATCGTAAGCAGAAAAGATCACTTCAGACGGACGTTTGCTCTTACGACCTGACTCTATAACCTCTTCAACCTCTGCGATGACTTCGGTAGCTGGTTTAACTTCAGAAACAAGTAGCTCATCTCCCAGCTCTGCTTGACCTCCTTCAAAGCGCTTACGTTCAAGCTCATACTTTTCAAATAAGTACTTAATGATGAAGTCACTCAGCGCCATACGCTGCTCAAAGCGTTGACGCAAAGGAAGTCTTACATCGTCATCTTCTGGGATAGATAGACGAACGGTTCGCCCTCGAATATGTTTTTCTGCATAAAGACGCGTTGCCCAGAAATGCAGAATTTCTTGAATCGTTTTAGGGTTGCTCTTAAGACCTTGCTCGGTTAGCTTTTGGTTCAGGTCTCGAATCGAAAATTCTTTTTCGCCCGCTAAAACCATCTCGACAAGCTGTTTTTCGACATTCTGAAAGTCTTTCAAGGTGTTGAAAGCAGACCTCGAAGAATCGCCTTCAAGAATCTCTGCCGTCATGTCTTGCAGATTATCTAACACTCCGCTTTGTTTAAGGGAAGCCATGGCTTCAAAGACTTCTTTTTTCTCTAAACCAAGCTTGTCGGCAATATAATCCACGCGGGTTTCAGGATCCTCACCCTGCGCTAATTTAACGCTACGCCCACTCACCAGAAAATGCGCGACACGAACCGCGTTTTCTTTCTGTTTAGCCGTCAAACCCATATTTTTCGATATGCGTTTTTCCGCTTCAATTTGGCTATCTACAGAAAGGCTATCTGCGAACACGCGTGTTGAATTCTTTCCTCGCTCAATGTAGCCGACCTTTTCTAAGGCCGTCACTGCCGTTTTAGCTCGAGTTTCTAATATCGAGTCATTCTCGTCTGTCCAACCTGCTTTTCTGGCTAACTCCAACGCGGAACAATAAACGGTATCGCGCTTTTTGGTAATCCTTTTGATAGCACGCCAGATTTGATCAACTTCTTCTGCGGTCAAGCGAGACATGCGCAGCAAAGCGAAATGTTTGCTTAAATCAGTGGGGTTAAAAAGAACGTAACAGTCCGCTTTAATTTCCGACTTTCGCCCAGCTCGCCCTGCTTCCTGGACATAGTCTTCTAGTGAACCCGCAATATCGTAGTGGATCACCATCCCCACGTCTTCTTTGTCCACACCCATCCCGAAAGCAGAAGTGGCAACCATTACCTGAATCAGATTCTCTTTAAACTCATCTTGGTTTTGCTACTTCTCTTTTGAGTCCATCTTTCCATGAAAAGCCGCGGCCTTGACACCGTGCTTATTTAACATCTCGGCCAAATCTTCAGCTAATTTCGTACGCGAAACGTACACAATGGTTGGACAGCGTTTTCTTGTCACTAAATCTCGGAGCGCCTGGTCTTTCTCGCTATCTGAATGCACACCAATGACTTCATAGCGCAAGTTTGTGCGCTCTGAAGAGGAAAGGAACTTTTTAAGTTCTAGCCCTAATGTGTCTCGGAAGTAGGCCCCAATATCGGAAATGACTTTTTGTTTAGCCGTCGCAGTGAAGCATGAAACTGGAATGGGTTTTTCAAGGCACTTTTTCTCAGAAATTTCTCGAATAAACTTACCAATGTAGGCATAATCCACGCGGAAATCTTGTCCCTAGGCGGAAAAACAATGTGCTTCGTCAATCACGAAACGCACGACCTGTCGTCGCATCAATAACCTTTCTAAGGTCTTAGAGCGCAAAAATTCAGGGGAAACATAAAGTAGCGCAGCCTCCCCTTCTTCGACTCGGCGAATCGCTTCTGCTCGCTGAAGGGGGCTTAAAAGGCTGTTGATGCTCACTGCGTTATCGATATTTTTCGCTTTCAGGTTGTCAATTTGGTCCTTCATCAGCGAAAGCAGTGGAGATATCACAACCGTCAGACCTCGCACTGTTCTAGAAGCCATCAGTGCTGGTAGCTGGAAAATAAGTGACTTACCGCCCCCAGTTGGCACGACCACTAACATCGACTCGTTGTGCAGAGCAGAAACCACGGGGTCCTTTTGAGAGAACCCTTCATCGAAAACACGAAACTCTTTATCTTCGCCAAAAAAGTTTTTCAGCCCCCTAACTGGGTTAAAGGTGTTTTCACAGTAAGCACAACCATCACAGGGAGAATTCACGAGTTCGTGGAAAATACGGACGACCTGCGGGAAGGTTTTACGAACCCACGCTGGCGTGTCAGATTCGAGTGAATTGGTATTGATCAGCGCCAGAACAAAAGCTAGTTCAGCAGGATAGCGCTTGATGTGCTCAGCAAGCGGGGCATTTTCACAGATACGGCCATGAAAAGTCTGAGCAATCAGCTCTTGGAGGTTATCAACTTCAGTCTTGTACCCTAAGTATTCGAAGAAATATTGAAAATGCACTTTCTCACTCAAAAGACCAAAGAAGATCTCTTTCATGGTCTCAGGCAAGCTTTCAAAGGCATTAATTTCGTCGTCAAAGAGTTGGGCCGCCGTTTTGCAGTCATTAACGGGGTTGTTGAGGTTCGTGACCTCAATTTTGTCATTTTTGACGAGGTGGTGATATGGCTTTTCTGGGAAAAGGAGTGGAGACCAATAAAGTGTGTCGATTGGCTTGAAGCTCAGAACCTCTCGAACTTTATCCTTTAGATAAACTAGATCATGGTTGAGAATGTTATGTCCTGCTATGAAGCGACAGTCAGAAATATATTCTCCCAACTCACTGAGGGAAACCTTGTGGAATTCTCCTTCATTTTCCTTAATAGCCCCCATGTCGAGAATTTCTCGTCGCTCTGGGTCTGAACTCACCTCTAAGTCCACAAAGACAATATCGCCTCTCATATCACTTATCGCCTATTCGGTTTCACATCTCGGGCTATCTCCTTCACCGAAATGCGCTCATGGGGTCATGTAACAACGTGTATTCTCTATTGTGCCTTATTCCAAGCGAAATCACCAACTTTTCACCAACTAACATCGGGAAAACCTCAAGGAAAATGGACTTTTTCTAATCTCAAGGCACAAAAAAAGACGTCCTTTTTCAAGAGGTGCGCTAACACTACTCTCAAAAGAACGTCCTTTTCGTTCGTGTCGGTATTTCTCTTCTCTTAAGCGTCCATACCAAATGCGAAACTGGTCATTGCCAAGGAACCCAACGTGCAGGTGTTATTGAAGACCAAGGGCTTTTCATCCTTGTCAGCAGCCCCCAACGCGTAAAGGAACGGCAAATAGTGTTCTGGCGTGGGGACCGCATACTTCGAGAAAGGAATCTTCGGGTAATTGATCACCACATCGTCCTGACGAGCCTCAGCGGCATCGACCACACGATCAGGCAAAAGCCATCGGCGTGCCAGATGCGTTTGCACGTTCAATGCGCCAGAGGTTGTGCACGGTATTGCCGCTACCAATAATCAAGACCCCTTCGTTGCGAAGCACGTTTAACTTCTGCCCTAAGGCATAGTGTTCTTCGGGCGAGAGGTAACCATTGATCGAAAGCTGGAGCACCAGGATATCGGCTTTGGGGAACATATGGTGCAAAACCGTCCACGTCCCGTGGTCAATCCCCCAGGTGTTATCCACCTTCAAGGCGTCCCCTACTAACTCTTCCAAGCGTTTGGCAACTTCTGGAGAGCCAGCGGGTTCATACTTAATCTGATAGAGCTCATCGGGGATGCCGTACATGTCGTAGACCTGTTCGGCTTTTCCGAATCGTTCACGAGCGAAACCGAGGTATACCAATGCGCCGAGATCACCAAAATCGCTTTAGGACGACCAAAAGTGCTGAGGATTTTCTCGCCCGTTTTCGCAAAGTTCTGCGTCAATTCGTTGTCCTGCAAGGCCAACATCGGAGAACCATGTCCTACAAAGAGGACAGGAAGGCGTTTTTGTGTCATTTTGAAGAAGTCCTCAAAAATTAATCTTTCTTAGATGAAGAATATTCTAATCATTCTTTTCCTAGAAAAAAGCGCACTCCAACAGGCAGACACAAAGTGCCTTCTCTAGTGTGTCAATAATCTGTTTTTCCTCTTGAAAGAAGAATTAGACCCGCTTTCTAAGAATCACCCGTAACAAAGTTTTGCCAGGGATTTTGCGAGCAGAAAAAAAGCCACTCAAAGCGTCTCAATTCAAGGCTTTGAGTGGCTTACTGTGTTTTTGGCAGAAGGCTTTTTAGTTATTCTTCGTGTTGGAGTGCGTCATATCGACTTCAGCGGCTTCCTTGTGTTCAGGTTCTTCACCCATCTGCATTGCTGCATTCAAGAGGATAGCCCCGAAGGTTGCCGTCCCAATGCCGCCCAACTGGAAGAAACCGAGGTTAAGCGTGAAGTCACCAGCACCCAAGATGAGGGTCACGGCAGCCACAATCAAGTTGCGGGAGTTACCAAAGTCAACGTTATTGACCACCCAGACGCGAGCGCCCGCCACAGCGATCAAACCGAAGACCACGATGGAACAGCCGCCCAACACAGGCTGCGGAATCGTGAGAATCAAGGCACCAAACTTCGGCGAGAAGCCAAGGATGATGGCGAGGATAGCAGCCACCGGGAAGAGCAACGTGGAGTAGACGCGCGTAGCGGCCATCACCCCAATGTTTTCCCCGTAGGTCGTCACACCCGTACCCCCGAAGGAGCCAGAGACCATCGTTGCAATACCGTCACCCAAGAAGGCACGACCCATGTAGGGGTCAAGGTTGCGACCCGTCATGGCTGTCACGGCCTTAACGTGGCCCAAGTTTTCTGCCACCAAAATGATCACCACCGGCACGATCAACATCGTGACGTTGAAGTCAAAGGTTGGCGTCACAACGTGCGGAATACCGAACCAGTCAGCGTTAGCGATCTTGGAGAAGTCAATCGGCGTGCCGATCCCTAAGCCGTTAGCGAGGATGGCGTAGATGAAGTAAGCCAAGGCCAAGCCGACCAAAATCAAAAGCTTCTGAATGAAGCCACGCGTGTAGACAGCCACACCGCCCACGCAGAGCACCGTCAAAAGACCCATCCAGTGGTTGAAGTCGGATTCCCCGACGCTTGCCACAGCGGTGCGGGCCAAGTTCAAGCCGATCACGGCCACCACAGCACCCGTCACGGCTGGTGGCATCAAGCGTTCAATCCACTTCACACCCGTGAGCATGACGATTAAGCCCACTAGCGCATACACTAGACCGCAAATAATAATGCCACCCAGTGCCACGCTCATGTTCGTGTTCATACCCGAACCAGCAACGTACCCTGTAGCGGCAATCACCACACCGATAAAAGCAAACGAACTACCGAGATAACTCGGAACGTGTCCACCTACAACGGCAAAAAAAATGAGTGTCCCAATGCCACTCATTAAAACTGCCATATTTGGATCGAAACCCATTAAAAGCGGTGCCAATACGGTAGAACCAAACATTGCTACGACGTGCTGCATACCCATTGCAATGGTCTGTCCCATCGGTAAGCGTTCGTCCGGGGCGATCACGCTACCTTGCTGCTTTAACTTCCAAGACGGAAAGTACATTTTTTAAGCTCCTAAACAACCTAGCCACTGTGTTTTAACGAGGGAGAAAAAATCACAAATCGGCGCATAAACTTTTGCAGTTTAGCATGAATTTTCGCTTCATAAGATTCTCTTAAGTCCTAGGGTTATCACCTAGGGAAAAGGGCTTATTGCCCCATCCTCTAGACTTTTCTCTCTTTTCTCCTCACGACTTCACTTCGTCTCTCTTCTAGAGAAGAGAAGGAAATCCTGAAAATTTAAAGCATTATTCTGAGCGAAAATGGGCTAGCTGTTTTTGTGCTCGTGTGGGAACTAAACTACAGGATTCTCAGTAGAAAAAATATTTCTTTCTCCCCCTCTTTTTCGTCACCTCTCTACACAAAAGCAAACATTGTAATCATTGACATTACAACTCTCGGTCTCTATGATTAAAGGCAACCTACAAAAGGAAAACCTTTATGCAAATTTCTAGTCGATTCACCCTCGCCCTACACCTTTGCACCTGCATGGAGGTGTTTAAGGGAGAGCACAAAGTGACGAGTGACTTTCTCGCAAAGAGCGTTAACACCAACCCCGTCATTGTGCGCAACATTTTGGGGCAACTCAGAAAAGCGGGACTTGTCACCGTACAGCGCGGTGCGGGTGGTGCTACCCTTGCGCGCCCTGCCGCGGAGATTAGCTTCTTTGATATCTATGAAGCGGTGGAGTGCATTGATGAAGGGCAACTCTTTCACTTTCATGAAAATCCCAATGAGGCCTGCCCCGTGGGGCGCAATATCCACACAGTGCTTGACCACCGTCTAGAGGATATTCAGAAAACGCTCGAAGCGAAACTCTCTTCGATGAAACTCTCTGAAGTCGTCAAAGAGATGAAAAGCTGCCTCAAGTGAACGTCCTTCCGCCTTACTCTTTAAAGAGAAACAAGGCGAATGAAAAAATTTCGTTGTAACTCTTTACATTACAATAAAACTTAGCTAGACTCCGTTGTAATGATTGATATTACATCTATCAAACAACTTCTTCTGATTTTTTAATGGAGACAACAAGTTATGAAACTCGCAGTGATTGGTGCCAATGGTAAAGCTGGCCAATTGATTGTTCAGGAAGCGGTCAACCGTGGCTATGATGTGACGGCCGTGGTACGCGGTGAAAATAAGAGTGCTGCTCAGCACGTCCTTCAAAAGGGCCTCTTCTCGCTCACCAAGGAAGACTTGGCCCCCTTTGATGTGGTGATCAGTGCCTTTGCCGCCTGGACGCCTGAAACGCTCCCGCAGCATAGCACCTCGCTCATGCACCTCTCCGACCTCTTGAGTGGCACGGATAAGCGCCTTCTCGTGGTGGGTGGCGCAGGAAGCCTTTTTGTCGACAAAGAACACAAAGTGCGCTTAATCGATACGCCAGACTTCCCGGATGCTTATAAGCCCATCGCTGGCGCCATGGCTGAAGGCTTGGATCTTTTGCGCAAACGCGAAGACGTGAAGTGGACCTATGTGAGCCCAGCCGCTGAATTCGTGGCTGGCGGTCCTCGTACGGGTTCCTACCTCTTGGGTGGCGAAGAATTCTTCGTGAACGATGAAGGTCAGAGCTTGATCAGCTACGCTGACTATGCCATCGCCATGGTGGACGAAGCCACGCGTGGCCACTTCATCCAAGAACGCATCAGCGTGATTGGCGAATAAACCAGTAGCGCGATTACAGAGCAGGCAGAAATCATCCTTTCTCCTGCTCTTTTTTTGCCGTTTTTTCTCGTTCTTTCCTCTTTTCTCTCATCAAGTCTCCTTTCTTCTTAACGAAAAAAACATCTCCTTCCTTACTCTTTCAAGGTATAGAGAGAATCATGAAAAATTTTTCGTTGTAACTCTAGATATTACAACAAACTTCGCTAAACTCTGTTGTAATGATTGAGATTACATCTAAACCCAAGCAACCATTTTTTGATTCCTAATGGAGATTTTGATTATGAAATTCGCAGTGATTGGTGCTAACGGGAAAGCTGGTCAGTTAAAAGAGCATTAATGTGAACGGCAAGTAATTCCACTTTTGTGCTAACCTATGAATAGGAAAGGCTCACTTTTAGAGCCTCATCATAATTCACTAAAGAGGAAGAGCATGAACCAGTTAGAACGACTCACCTACCTGATTGACTACTTGAAAGCGGAAACGCCACGCTACAAAACATTGCGCATTCCTGAGGCGATTGATGAGCAGAAAAAAGTCCTGCGCGCGATGATGAATGTGCGCAAACCCGCTCCCGTCTCAAAAGAATTTCTTCGTATTCAGGACGAATACCTAAAGGAAGAAGTCACCGCGCGTGGCATTGTAGAGCTCTCTAGCCTTACGCCTCGCGAAGGCACGCTCTACCTTTGGAAAGGTGACATGACGCGTCTGGCGGTTGATGCGATAGTGAACGCCGCCAATAGCGAACTCTTAGGTTGCTTTATCCCGTGCCACAGCTGCATTGACAACGCGATTCACAGCTTTGCTGGCGTGAGCTTGCGCCTGCTCTGCAACGATTTGATGGTTAAGCAAGGCGCGCCTGAACCTTTGGGCCAAGCGAAAATCACGCCTGCCTACAACCTACCCGCCAAATACGTGATTCACACCGTGGGGCCACGTGTCGGGTTTGAGGTGACTGAGGGGCAAAAAGATGCGCTCTCGGGTTGCTATCGCTCTTCACTAGAGCTCGCCCATCAGTTTGGCGCCGACTCTATTGCCTTTTGCTGTATCTCAACGGGCGTCTACCGTTTCCCAAACGACTTGGCAGCCGAGATTGCGATTCGTACAGTAAAAGACTTCCTCTCTGAGCACGCCTCTTCCCTGAAGGTAGTTTTCAACGTCTATAAAGATATCGACTTTAGGATCTATGATGAGCTTCTTGGAAAGTCTCAACCTCGCGCGTGAGCGTATTGCGAGCGCTGAGGCGGTTTTGATTGGTGCTGGAGCAGGACTCTCTACCACAGCAGGACTGCAATATGGTGGTGAGCGCTTTGTGCAAGATGACGGTTGGTACGAAGGAAGAGATCGCTATGCGCAATTTTTGAAAGACACGAAAGACGCTTCGCTCTACTCACCTCAACTGATGAAAGCGACTCACCATCAGGGCAAAAAGTGCCGCCATCGCAGGTGGCATCATGGTGAGCAGTGCCACGGGAAACCCTGGCAGCGCCGTGAGCCAAATCAGTCCCCAGAACATGAGCCAGAAAAGGCTCCCTCCCCAGGCCCAAAGCCAGGGGAAGGGATTCAAGAGCGAGTGTAGCCGGGTACGACGAATTTCGTTTGCCTCAATCAACCAAATAATGAGCACGGGAAGGAGAAGGAGTCCCTCGCAAACGAGTCCCCAAAAGCGCACCGAAATAAGCATTAACTCGAGGCGCAAACTCTGCCAATAAGGTCCCTCAAAGGTGCGCTCCCAGCTCTGCGGAATCTTGGAGAAAAGGTCGTTCGCTAAACTTGCCTTCTTTTTCGTCTCCCCTTCAAGGTTTCGCCCTTGCGCTGACTCTCCCTTGAGAAAGTTTCCAGGCGCGGCGAGCATGAGGGTGATGTGTTTATCCGTCATGAGAAGCGCTTTGCTATGCAAAGCTTGAATCGCCACCACGCGTCCAAAGGCACGGTCCCAGTCGGAAATATCGTCTGACACCACACGCACCATCTCGGAGCGAGAGTAGTCTGCGGGGATCAAAAGAGCAGTCGTAATCAATGCGATGACGCCAACGAGCGCCACAGTACGAGCATAAAGCATACTTTTTCTCCCCTAGCCTTCTGGTGCGGAATCGAGCACCACGGGCATACGCCCTTTGAAAATCTTCCCGCCTGCAATCGACGCGAAAAATTCCCCATCGGGTAATTTACCCAGCATCTCTTGCGGGATGAGCGCTTCTCGTTTGGCTGAGCTCGTTCTTGTTATCGAGGCTCTAAAAGTGGGCACAATTTCTGACATGGAAGCGCTCCCCAGCGCGACCCCCTCACTCCAGACCATCGCTGCGCCAAAAGCTTCAAGCACAAACTCTTGCGTCTCTCCATCCTTCGTGCGAAGGGCAATCAAATTATTAAAGTTCCCCAGAACCTGCATCGCGCGACAGTTTTCTCCCAGCGCCGCGGTTAAGTCCGCCACGGTTTGCATAGCGGCGGTGACATGCACGTCCGCTTCCATCCCTTTGTTGAGAAGTTCAATCATCGGTTGATTAATGACGTTTGCGGTTTCGTCCACAAACAGCGAAATTCTTGCCGCTGAGCGACCCGAAGTGCTTCGGTTGTAGCGCTTCCCGGTGTAAGAGGTGAGGTCTGAGAGAAGTAGATTCCCAAGTGCCCCCGCAATCACACGGTCTGGCAGTGCATCGAGCCCCAAATAGAGCACGTCTCCTGCTTCTAGCACGCGCTCTAGCGTGACCACTGGCCGCGTATCTTCTTCATCCATCACATCGGGAGAGAGCATCTCGCCAAGACTCCCTGTAGTGAGCATCGCGAGAATTGGCTGCAAGCTCGCCGTGATCTTTGCGTAGTGATCACGATTGTGTCGATAGACAGCAAGGAGCGGATGAATCACTTCGGGCCCAGGACCACGCAGCGTCTCCGCGTAGAGCGACTCCCAGAATTCCGCGAGCTTTTGCACTTCGGGAATGGGATAGCCTAGGCGATTCTCTGTGGGGTATGGCATTGCATTAAAGTCTGCTTCCCATTCGCGTGGACCACGTTCATCGAGATCCTTTTTCATCGCACAAAGCAATAGATTGTCTATCCCACCGTCCAGTAAGTGGCGCAGTTTCACGAGTGTGGGTTTCTCCATTAAATAGAAAAGCCCATTGACGAGCACATTCACCGCACTCCAAGCAAAGTCATTAAAAATCCCTTGGTCTGGTGGCAGCATGGCAGTTAAGCGTGACGCGATTTCGCTAGGACGCGACCAACTCCCCAAGGGATCTAAACGCACACTTTCTTCAGGAAACGCGGGGTGAAATTCCCAAGGCGCACGTCGCCCTGCTTTTTGGCAAGCCGTGCGAATCGCGGAGCGCAGACGCTTTGAGGATTTCGGATCAATCACAATCACCGCTTCTTGACGAAAAATCGCTTGGGTGATGAGGTTCGTGAGCATCACACCTTTCCCAGACTGGGTGGTACCGACAATCAACGTGCCGCCATCCAAACTTTTAATCGGGTGCGTCATCGTTTTCTCTTCTCGTAAGCCTACGCCGTGAAGAAGTGGCGTCCCAATAGCGCTAGACGCTAAGGCTGGTGGATAACGGTACGTCGCTCTCACCCAAGCGGGCACTCGCAGGCTACTCACTGGAAGGTCGATCAGCTGATAGAGCGCTCGCGTTTTCTCTGCCTCCCAAGAAAACCCTTCCCCAAGGTAAAGCGAGGTAATCCCGCGCCCTATCTCAACTGTGCGCTCACGCGCTCGCTTCTCGACTAAAAGGACTTTATCGACAGCCTCACTTGGCATCCCAGATTCAAGCGCTTTTTCGCTCATTGGAAGGCGCAACGGGCTACTGGCGAGCTTTCCCCAAAGCGCTTCAAACGTCATATAGGTCATTGGCATTCCTGAGAGCGGTGCACGCTCAGCAAAAGCGCGAAGCATATCGCGAAGACGCCAGAGCACTAGTCCCAAGAGCATCAGCCCCACGCCCAGGCTCCACGAAGCCCCAATAATGCCCATCCAAACTGCCCCCACAAGCGACATCGCGGCGCGCTCCAGATAGAAAAAGGGCGAGGTGAACACATATTGCTCACGAAGCCACTGCGCTTCAGGCGCGGTGAGCACATTGCGACGAGTTAAAAATCGTCCCTGGGGGACTTTGAGCAATGTGCGACGTTGGGCGTTAGGAAAAATAGCGCGAGAGGCTTGCTTGCTCTCTTTCTCTCCTACTTTTACTGGAAGCCAACGCTTTAAAGTAAAAGCCATAACGTATCCTCAAAAAAAATCGAAATCATGGAAGTGCTCAGCACCTTTTAACCTTTGCGGTGCTCCCTATCTGGCACAAGTGGGCACGGAGCGCCAAAGTCGTTTGCCTCGGTTAAGAGCGCTGCGGGAAGTTTCACGTCGCGATCAAGGTTGTGTTGTCGGCACACAAAGCTCACGCATTCCTCGCGAAGGATGATCCCAGTAATCGTGGGCATAGCGAGAAAGCCCTCTACCTCTTCTTCATCTGGGAGCGCTTTCACGACGGGGAGATAGCGCGCGAATTTCTTCTGACAGTGCTCAGGCACCAGCACATTCCAAAATGGGGTTTCGCGAACCATTTTGTCCAGATTCTTGTGGTAGACGTAGCCCGAGGGAAGCGTTACGCGACGCAGCACGAGATAACCTTTGAGCCCCGCAAAGTAATGCTCATCAACGCGCGAGAAAAGACTCTCCGGGATAAATAGCCCCGCAGGGGTCCACCAAAGGCTCGGGTCTTCCGTGTCATTGAGTAGTTCAAGAAACCCTACTAAAAGGGGCGGAAACGCCACACCCACGCGTGGCTTCCAAAGAAAACGAGGACCACTCCCTTGTGCTTCCCCCGCCTCAATCATTCGGTAAGGAAGATTCCCCTTTGCGCCCTCTCGTTTCTCAGGGTTGGTGCTACGAAGTGCCATTTCGGAGGCAGGCAACTGATGGGTTAAGCGCGATTTGAGCACTAGCTCATGGAGCTTTCTGTCTTCCGCTAGTTGCACGACATTAACCCCCGCCAACGTAGGATGGCGCTCGTCTACGCGAAAGATCACTTCGCCTCGCTTATCTCGCAGAAGAACGCCTTCGGTCGCAAGAATCTGTGCCACCACATCGGGTTCTTCAGATGCGTGCGAGAAAGCGCATTGCAGTTCCCGATCTTTCATCACAGAAAAAAGCGCCTCAGGCCAGCGAAGAAAATACCCGTCCTGAGCCCAAATTAAAGGGGAACCTTGACTATTGACGCGCCAGACTGCGTCCTTAATACGTGTGCGCATCACGAGTTCCGCTGCTCTGGCAAAGCCACTCATTAGAGGAAGTTGCCCTTCTCTTGCCGCGCGGGCTTTCGCTTCCTGGTCGTAGGCAATCTTGTGCGCTAGCACCACGGTTTGTGCGAGAGCGCGCTCCATCTCGGTTTCGCCTAGCTGAAATTGCACCACGTTTTCCAAAACGGATAAAACAGTTTCAGTTTTCCCCGCCTTTCCTAGAGGGACTTCTCGCAACCAGCGGCGAAGCTCTTCAGAAAGGAGTTGATAAAGAAGGTCAAGGGGCAAGGTAGTCAAAGTGCGCTTTTGCCCTTCTTCAGGCGTCCAAGTGAGCGTGAAGCGCCGACCACTTTGCCGAAGGCCAAAGGCGTAAGCGCTCTCATGGCCTGGTGAAAGACGCTCCGCTACAGCACCCCCTTCTTCTCGGCTTAAAAGCTCGATGCGAGAAAGTGCACTCGCTTCACTAATGGCAGAGGCGATGGCCGCTGCGACTCTCAATCGCATCATCCATGCATCGCGCTTCATCGCAGGAAGCTCTGCGCCCACAACACGCGCATCTAAAACCGAAATCGAAGCAATGGCGCTTTTAAGCGCCACTTCCATGAGGCCACCCTCTTCTCGCCAGAGCCCCATTGGGGCACGCGGAAGCCCTTGAAACGCTGCGGCAAGGCGCAAAAGAAAGGGGTCAAGATAGGCTTCAAAAATCGCCCGATTCCCAACCGCGACGCGCAACCGATCGACACTCTCGCGGTGACGCTCCAAGATAAGCGCAGGGTCTAGTGGCAGGAGAATCCCCTCACCCTCTGCATCACTCACCCAAAGAGGGGTTCTTCTCTCTGGGAAACGCACAACGCGAAGGGCTCTTTCAGACGATGCCTCTTTCACGCGGCTCTCCCACGTGCGAGTGCGCATCACTTCGGCGCGAAGAAGTTCACTGGTGAGTTCTTCGCGCTTGGGCTTCCCGCGCAAGAGTTGCTGAGATTTTTCCCCTAGGGGTTCGATTTCATTACGCTTTCCCCAAAAGCGTGCCCCCTCGGAAGAGGCCGCAGGATCGGGCTCTCCACAAAGGGTGAGTCTCTGACGGCATAGGCGCACGAGCCCCTCTTTGAGCGCACCTTTTAGAAGTGGCCAAATAGGACTCGAAGCTTTAGCTAAAACGCTAGGCGTCTTTTTTGGGGTTGTTGGATGGGTGAGCCCCTTGGCGGCTTTTGCGCGCGGGTGCTCAGTTGGGGTTTTCATAGGAAAGTAAAAATTTTGGGGAAAAGGGTGACTAGGAAAATGCCTCATTGAAGTTGTCTTGAGGATTAAGGGAAAGGAGCTTGGCAAATCCCCTTTTCCTTAACGCTCAAGCCTTGAGGCAAGCGGGAAAGAAAAGAGATGGCGGGAGGAAAGAAAAGGATAAATCCCTCTTTCCCCCGTAATCTCAATCAAACTCGACTATCCCGAAGACTCCTCTTTACGCGTTTCCCCTCTTTTCGTCTTAACGAAAAGCTAGGGCGCATTGAGTGTCGCTTGAAGCGCTTTGAGCACTTTGGTGCATTCGCGAGGCAAATCTGCCACGGAAACAACCTTCCCCTGAATTCGTCCTTGCGGAGTGGAATTGGGGCCAATGCCAAGCATCACCGTGGTGATGCCTAAGCTCTCACAAGCGGCAATCATCTCAGAGACAGGCTCCTCACGGAATGTCCCGTCCGTGATCACAAAGATCACCTTGCGGCTAGCAGTCTGCGTCACCAGGCGCGTTGCTGCCCAATAAAGCGCAGGAATCATCGGCGTAGGACCTCGAGAAGGAATCCCAGCAATGCGAGGAAGTACTGAAGAAGTGCATTCCCCTGCTCTGCCAACGAGTCCCACACCACGACACGTGGGTCCAGGAAAAAGTGCTAGTGCCGCTCTCGTGCGCCGCTGTGCGTTAAACGCCTCGAAAAGACGAAGCGCCACGACTTTGGCCATCGAGAAAGTTTGCCCAATCATCGAACCAGAACTGTCAAGGAGAACCTCAACAGCCGTGTCCTTATCTCGAATCAAACGCTCTTTCTGAAAAAGGCGGTCTTCTTTTAAAGAGACTTCCCAGAGATGCGTATCATCGAGTTCCCAACCAGTGGCATCGACGCTATCGCGCACAGCGACCCTTGCCTCCAAAGAGGCTTGGAACGCTCGCGAGAGTGTGCCGCTCCCTTTCCAGAAGTGAAGAAACTCTGCTTCACGTTCTTTGAGGATAGCAGGCGTCATGCTTACACCCTCATAGTCAGAGACCGAGATGGGTGGAGGCGTAGCGCTTGCGATGCTCTCAGGCATATCGTGCAGGTTTTCTGGAGTGAGTAAGGCGCGAAACCCAGTTTCACACTCTTCTTGAATCCCGGCACGATCGACTGAGAGAAAGCTCTGGAAGGCCTCCTCCGCATCACGCGCTTCGCTGTAACCTTCTAAGTAGGTCACAACCGAAGCCGCACGCGTAGGTTCCCCCTCTAAAGAAAAGAGCGAACCTTGAAGCCCAGAAGAACCCCAATCAGAGTCTGGCGTCTTACTCCGCATAGAATCAGAGCGAGACTCACCAGACTCCCCATGGAGTGCACGATCGAGTTTGGCAAACTTTGCACTCGCCTCTTTCCCTCGGTGGCGAACGAACTCTACGACGTCTTTGGCAAGAAGCAGAGCGGCTTGAGTATCGGCGAGCGGAAAAGCCTTAAAGACCTTGTCCGCCACCACCTCAAGCAACTCTTTACCAAACACTTTCGCCGCCTTCTCACGAAGGGGCGCTAAGAGGTACTCGTACTGGATAAAACCCAGTTCTTGTACGACTAGCGCTAGATAAAGCCACACTTCCAGAGCCTGCGCTGGCTTTAATGCCTCTAACTGAGCCCAAGCAACGAGCTTAGTCTTTTCGTAGACATCAAAAAGCGCAGCGCGCCAGAGAAGGTAGCCCTCGTAGTCCGCAGAGCCCAATTTGTCGATTCGGATATCTTCAAAAATATTGAAGATGCGCCTCACTGCTCCAGTGGTTGCGAGTTTCACAACGCGAAAGTCCGTATAGACCACATGGTTGCGCTCATGACACCCATGTCCGTAAACGTACACAGGTGCGAGCGCGCTCGTGAGATCAATCGGACCCAACCAGATCGTTCGGCCATCCGTGCGGGGAGCCTCCGTGAAAAGCACCTTAATGCCTTCACGTCGACACATGACCTGAAAAAGCAGCGGTGCTGCTTCTTGGATCACTTTCCCCAGCGTATCGCTCGCTAAGCGAGTAACAGCACGCTGGGCATCCTGCGTGAGTTGCGCTCTCTGGGCTATACGAGCCGCGCGAGCTGCTTCGAGTTCGGTGTATCGATTCGTTTTGCGCATGTTTTACCTCAGAACGGAAAAAAGGTTTTCGCTACTTAGTCACTTGTTGCCAAGTGAGCTTTAAGCAGCGATTTCCGCACGAGGCGCATTTTGCGCAACCGAACGACGCACCTTCTCGGTGGACAGTTGGGCGTCCTGGTGACGGCGGGCGAGGATTCTTGCGCGAGAGTCGCACAAAAGCTCGTCCAAACGTCCAAAGGCCGTCATCAAAAGCGTTTCAATCGCCTCTTGCGAGACCATATCAAGCGCTTCAGTGCAAGCCATACGAATCGCAGCGCGAATCCCCTCTTCGCCCCCGAAGTTGGGTTCGGAGAGACGCTCGAGCAAAATCACCAAAAGGCGACGCAGAGCGCGGTGAGAAATCGCGATGTTTTTCGTTTCAAACCCAATGGTTGAGGCGTTGGCTCGACTGCGAGAATCCGCAGCCGCATGAGCCAACACCGCCACAGTACGCGAGAGCACTTCTGGGCCAAAGTCACGAAGGAGCGCCAGGGGCACTTCTTTTAAGAGGAGTGCCGCCTCTTGCTCCTCTGTGAGACCTTCAAGACGCATATGCCAGAAGCGGTCAATGACGCTTCTATCTTGGAGCTGACGCCCAAAGAACCCATCCTCAATTTCGGCGTGACCACGGGTATTGTCCGTAATGATCACGCGAGTACGAGGATGAGGCACAATGCGCTCACCGGTCGCTTCACAATCGAGAACAGCGCCTTCGAGAATGTCGTTACACGACACCCAAAGGTCTGCTGGCGCAGCACTGAACTCATTGATGAGAAGAACCCAGCCATGGCGCCAAGCCAAGGATGCGGGTCCATCCACCCAATGGGTATTCCCGTCAATCACGCTCCAATGTCCCAAGAGTTCACGGCGATCCATACGGGCGCGTGCCATCACAGAAACAACAGGAACGTTCAAGCGAGAACAGAACTGCAAAACGGTGGAGGTTTTACCACTTCCCGCTGGCCCCGATATATACAAGGGCTCGTAACCAGCTGCACGCCACCAAAGGGAGAGCTTGCGGAAGGTTTCGGCGGAGAAGTAGTGATGAGGATTTAACTGAGGATACGGGTGCGTTCCTCAGGACTGAGAGAGTCGAGTAGATACCCTTGGCAGTCGGCGTAGGCCATTTGAATCTGACCAAATTCGCGAGCCGGAACAGTGATAAGAGATTGACTAATCGTCATGGTGGTCTTCCTTAAAAAAGAAAACCCCACGTGGACGCAAAACGCCCACGACCATCACTGATCCCGGGGAATTGCATCCCCGAGGGGTGGAAATAGACAAAAATTTGTGTTGAACACGAGGCAACCGGAGTGGATGCTGTTCACACATGCTTCAAAAAAAGCAGTACCGATTCTAGCACTAAGTGGTGAGGAAATGCCAATTTCCCTGCTCTCCTTGCCTTCCTTGAAGCGTCGCGCTTACGCCTTTAGAGGACGAGAAGAAAAGGGGTTATTTCTTAAAAAGGATCTCCCTATTTAATTCATATTGATTTAAAATAGGCAAATACTTTTTCACAAAGTTGTGAAATTTCACTATATTTTATTGCTCCTTAATGTCGAATTATCGTTAAATATCATCGATTTTAATGAAGAATCAATCGGCATGCGCGATCAAGCTCATACTTTCGCTACTCTATGTAGGGATTTGTGACTGGAGAGTAGTTCATGAAAGCGTTTTGTGAGGAATGTAATAGTTTCCTCGTCTTTCTTCTCTCCCTATTTCCCTATTTTATTACTTAAATCAATCACTTAGCCTTTCTACTTACTCTCTCAGAGTCGTCATTTTTCGTCATAAATCCCGCAGAAATCTCACGCTTTAGGCCGATTTTTCGTTGTGTTTTTACCACAAAAATCTCCCTTTTTAGATTTAACTCGTGAATAATAGCTCTCGAACTTAGAAATTCAGTTTTCTCTTCTTGCTGAATTTCCTTTAAATAGACTCCTTTTTTAATTGAGGATTTTCAATAATGAAAAAGTCTTTAATTGCCTTGGCCACATTAGCCGCTGTCGGCACTGCTGCTCACGCCGCAAGCGTGACGCTATACGGGACCGTGGATACGGGCTTGGCCTACAACTACAACAAGAGCGTGGATGCAGATGGAAACTCCATCACGAATCACTCCTACGGGATGGAATCTGGGCTCTTGAGCGCGAGCAAATTTGGGATCAAAGGTCTTGAAGAATTGGGAAATGGTTATTCTGTTGGCTTTAAGCTCGAAAATGGCTTTGGCTCGGATACAGGTAAATTCTCTGACTCCGATCGTCTCTTCTCTCGTGAAGCTGCCGTGACACTTTATGGTCCCTTTGGTTCCTTGGCAGCTGGCCGTATGGGTGCGTTAACCTCTGGCACGGGTACCTACGATATCTTCCAGGCGAACGGCGACGCCTTTGATGGCGGTGTCGGCAACATTGCCACGGGCTACTGGCACGACACGGGTCGGTGGGACAATATGCTCACCTACGCTACACCTGATATGGGCGGGTTCAAACTCTACGCTCAGTACTCTTTTGCGGGCGACGGCTCTGAAGAAACAAATGAATGTAGTAACGATCGCTACTGGGCTGTGGGTGCAACGTATAACTACGGCAACCTTGGTTTAGTGGGTGTTGTGGACTCCATTAAGCGCAACAGCACTGTGGGCTTGAGCGATAGCTACACCGTGAGCTTAGGTGGTCACTACGATATGGGGATCGCCACGCCATTTATCGGCGTGCAGTACGGTCGCCACATGAGTGCCTTTGGCTTTGTGGGTTCGAGCTGGAGCTCCTGGTCTGAAGACATGAGCGCTGCGGACTTGAAGGGTTATGCCGCCTCGGTTGGTTCTAACTTCGACTTACCTACCGGTACTTTGACCGCGAGCGTCTTCTACTCTCACGCCAAAGGCGATGTGTATGAAGACAATGTGCTCTCGAGCACCATTGATAAGGGCGATACTTACGGCTTCGGCTTAGTCAATGCCTATCCGCTTAGCAAGCGCACCAAGATCTACGCTGGTGCGGGCTATGCCTACACGAAGACTAACTTCGCTAATGACACTACCACGAAGGATCACAATGCTGAAGTGGTGGTCGGTTTGAGCCATCAGTTCTAAGCAAAAACAAATAGGCATTCGTTTTCAGCGTTAACGAAACCACCTCTCAGAGAAGCCCAGACGTGTAACAGCGCCTGGGCTTTTTGTTTCTATCTGTGAAAACGACAAAAGCGATAGTTTCTTTCAAAAACGAGGAATCCTAGGGCTAACACTATGTTTTTTCGGCGGTTTTTTCTTGTCGATTTATCCTCGACAAATAAGATATATCTCCTATGCGCTTTAATGCACGTGGTAATACCGTGTTGTTTTTTCACAACAAGTTGAAAATATCTTCTTCTTTGTGATTCAATACGTTTTAGTGCGCAAGCTTGGAAGGTTTTTGTTTCTCAAGGCTATGCGCCCGTCCACTCTCTCGGACGCAAGATAAACAAGATTTTCCCTTTATGTATTAAGGACTGAAAAAATGAAGAAGACTTTGCTCGTTTTGGCGACTTTGGCCGCTACAGCTGGTTTTGCTCAGGCCGCTAGCGTGACGCTTTATGGCTCCGTTGACCTCGGGCTCTCCTACAAATATAAGAACATCGACACCGTTGGTTCTACTCACCAATACGGTCTTGAAAACGGCAACTTAGGTGCTTCTAAGTTTGGTTTGAAGGGCGAAGAAGAATTGGGTAACGGTTATGTTGTTGGCTTCAAGCTCGAAAACGGTTTCTCTGCTGATACCGGCAAATTGAAGAAAGACAGCACGCTCTTTGACCGTGAAGCTCGCGTCTATGTGAAGGGGGGCTTCGGTGAACTCTCCGCTGGCCGTATGGGTGGTCTCTCCTCTGGTGCTGGCACCTACGACATCTTCCAGGCTTATGGCGATGTGTTTGGCGGTGGTGTTGGTGATATCGGCGCTGGCTACTGGAACGGTACGGCTCGCTACAACAACATGCTCACCTATGTCACGCCTGATATGGCTGGCTTCAAGGTCTATGCTCAGTACAGCTTTGCGACTGACGACCAGGAAAAAGCTGGTACGCGTAACAACAACCGCTACTGGGGTGTTGGTGCCACGTACGACAATGGTCCTCTCGGCCTCGTCTTAGTGGTTGACTCTGAAATGCCGAAAAATCCTGAAAACGGCCAGAGCCAAGATAGCTACACGGTGAGCTTTGGTGGTAACTACGACCTTGGCTCCGTCAAGCCCTTCTTTGGCGCTCAGTACGGCAAGCACTTGACCTCCTTTGGTTTCGTCAATGAAGACAACTTCGACGCTAAGGGTTACAAGAACCTCGCCATCAAAGAAGGCTACGCTGCTAGCCTCGGCGCTCTCTTCCAGTTGTCTTGCGGTAGCCTCCAGGCTGGCGTGTTCTACGCTCACACCAAGGACATCACCGGTACGGATGCTGAAGGGCGTGATTGGGCTCTTGATAAGAAGGCCGACCTCTACGGTATCGGTTTGGTTCACTCCTATCCGCTCAGCAAGCGTACCACCGTCTACACTGGCGTTGGCTACAACTACTTGCAGACGCAGGACACGGTTGGCGACAAGTACAAGGACCAGTTCGCTCAGGTCCTCTTTGGCTTGAACCACACGTTCTAAGCTTTCCTTCTTTCGCCTAGAGCGACAAGAAAAGATTTAGAGAATAGCCCTCTACTTCGGTGGAGGGCTTTCTTGTTCCTAGGGCTGAAAAAAGCAGGTAGTCCTACCTGCTTCTCTTTCTATGGTTTCTGAGAATTAGAAATTCGTCTCAAAACCAATCCCGCGATTCATAATGTCCACCACGGCGGTATAGTTATAAACGCGGTAGCGGCGTTGCCCCGTCATCTCACGAATAATCCCCATGTCTTCTAAGTGCGCAAGCGCCTTTCCGAAAAAGGCAATCCAGAGTTTCCAATCCCTCGTTTTACGTACATTGTGCAGAAGCTAGAAATAGGTTTCTCGATGGTAAAAGAGATAGTGACTCAAAAGGAGCACAGGCTCGGGGAGCATTTTTCCTTCACGCAGCATCATCGGGACCAGTGCTCGCGCGACTCGTCCATTTCTATCGTAAAAAGGACAAATCGTCATCAACTGCACGTGTGCCAAGGCGAGCTTTTGCACCATGGGGTGATTTTCGCAAGTGCTATGAAGAAACGCATTCCAATCTTCAATCAAGCGAGGAATTTCTTCTGCGGGTGGCGGCACAAAGGCGGCTTCACGGGGAGGCACACCATCTACCCAGTGAGCTCCCTCGCGAAAACGAGGAGTGTGTGATTTTTGGTGTCTAGGTTTTTTTGCCTGTTGATGTTCAATCACCAACAGGTCATACTTTCTCATCCTGATTTTTTACCTTCTCAGGATGCTTCATCGTTCCTTCCCTTATCAAAAGCCTTGAAAAGCCTTGAAAAGCTTTGAATAATCCTCTGAAGTGGGACCCATGTAGTTCTCACACCCTCTAGTGAAGCGCTCACCAAAGAACAAGTCAAAACGAAAAACTGCGGCAGACCACTGCCGAGAAGGTCGTCTCCAACCCGCTGTAAAGTCTACAATCGCCAAAAAGATTTGCTTTTCCGATGACTCCACATTTGGGTATAAGGACCATGTCTTTGTGACCTTGCAAATAGCTCGATTTAAGGTTTCGATCTAATTCGTTGTATATATCAGCCGCCTAATTTCTGGGTCAAACTGGAAGAATGGAACAATCTTTTCCCACACACTGTACCATTTCCTAGCCACTGAAGGGTAGCGTTTTCCTATAGGAGATTCTGCAAACGTATCCAGAGCGTTTCTTGCCTCTTCTGCATTAGTCGCTTGATAAATGGTTTTAAGCTCTGTCATTACCTCTTTGAGGTCTTTCTGAGGGATCACCACAGTTGAATGACGCCGCAAATGCACAATGCTTGTTGGGTGTGCTGTATGCGGGAAAAACTTCTCAATGGCTTCAGTCATACCTTTGAGGCCATCTGTGACTGCAATCATGATGTCTTCAACACCGCGTGTTTTGAGTTCGCTAAACACGCTTGCCCAGAAAGAGGCGCCTTCAGTTTCTGCAATCCAAAATCCTAGAACTTCTCGTCGCTCCTGGACATCCACACCAATAGCGATATGGACAGCCATATTTTTCACGCCCACTCCATCGCGGATTTTAAGGGACATCGCATCAAAATATGCCACTGCATAAACCGTCTGAAGGCGGAGGTTTTTCCACTCTTCCACCATAGGGCGAACGCTATCTGTGACCCGACTAATGAAGGTCGGATCTACTTCTGCACCGTAGATATTTCTAAGCGTTTTGCTGATATCGCGAGTGCTAGATCCTCTAGCATACATAGCAAGAATTTGCCTTTCTATTTCAGGCAAAACACGGGAGTGTCTAGGAATAATGATCGGGGCGTAATCTCCATTACGATCGCGTGGAATATCCAATGTAATAGGCCCAGTGAGCGTTTTCACCGTTTTCTTGCTGTAATCGTTACGTTTATTAGGGACACAAGCAAAGGATTCTCATCAAGCGCATCCACAGCGTTTTGCAACTCTTCTCGCACATGGTCTGGAATCTTTTCCATATGGGCTTTAATTTCACCTTCCAGAATGCCTTGCAATGTTTCAATAGCCTCTGGAGGAGGGACTGACCAGATTCTGCACTGTAGTCGCCAGTGTGTATCATCTGGCTGACTTCATTGGCGATTGCTTCTTCAGCAACTGTCAAGTTACGTGGACCGCGCAAGCGGGATTTCTTCTGTGGCCATGGTGAAATACTCCTTCTATGGAAGCCATTATCCCATAAGACACAAAAATTGCTACGCCCTCGAAAAACGCCATTTCGACTGTGGTTTTCACTTCCGGCGTCAAATGGAATTTCACCATGCGAATGAAGTTCGCATCGATCATCTCCCCCTTTTCTAAATGCTCAAAGCCTTCCTTTTGTGCGAGCGTATAGCAAAGCGCTTCTTGCGTTTCAATCGAAGAATTGGCAATGGGGCAACCCATGCGAGCATTGAACATGCTCACCACATTAGAGGGTAAATCGTCGATTTGGCAAGAAAGCACGGCTTCTAAGTAACTCAGAAGCTTGGCAATCGAAGCGTGGTCTTCAAGCGCAGAGAGTACGCCATTGAGCAATCTCATGGCAATGAGTGCGCTGTCAGAAATATTGGTGAGATCTGCCGTCGGACGAATCGGTGGATCAGGTGGTAGAGGATTAGGAACGAAGGCCTGAAGCTCTTCGCCCTCAATCACGATAGGAACGGTGTGTCCCTGTAGATCGCGTTTCATAGTGCTCTCGAGAGAGTTTGTTTAGCCTTTCTATTTTACTCGATAGTGCCTTTTTTGAGGCACAAAATCAAAAAGGCCGCCTACTCTCAGTAGACAGCCTTTTTGCTATTTGCTTAACGCGAAGGATTAGCGAGCCTTCTTCAAGATATACTTGTCAGCCAATTCACCCGTCACAGCGTTACCGTCGCCATCCAAGAGACGGATCTGGTTCTTTTCAGCACGAAGCAAGAACTGCGTCGGATCGGAAGCGGACTTCAAGAGAAGAACGCCATTCTTGTATTCCCAGGTACCAGTCGTCTTGAACTGATCCTTGGTGCCCTTGTAAACTTCGTTTGAAACGAACGTACCATCATTGTTGATGTGGTAGGTCGTCTGAATGCCTTCGCAGTCAGCGCAAGGAAGAAGACCTTCGTAGGTGCCTGGCACTTCAGCCTTCGTAGCGAGAGCCACCTGGCTAGCCTGTTCAGCACGCTGCGTCACCTGTGTGGCGTTCTGAGCGTCAGCGGCAGCCGTGTCACCTTCCATGGTCTTACAACCAGCCACAACGAGCGTAGCACCCATTAAGGCAACCAAAAGGGAAGAACGATAAGGGATTTTAAAAAAACGGGACATGGTTGTATTCCTTTAAAAATTAAAAAGAGGAATTAGAAAATGTCTGCACATTCTCTCAGACTTATTCTGATTTATCAAGAAAAATACCTTTAATTACACATTTCGTTGCGTCTTTTGAATTTCTGCCCTTTAAATGTATCGAAACCCTTAAAGATCTTCCAGAATGTGCGAGTTCTCGTGCCCTGCTCCCCTCTCCCTCAGTCTTCTCGGTTAAAATCAACAGTACACATCAACGGAGGTTTTGGGCATGACTATCCAAATATTGGATACCGCCTTGAAAGAGGTCAAAATTATTGAGCCACGTGTCTTTGGTGACGAGCGCGGGTTCTTTTTTGAGTCGTACAATGCGCGCGACTTTGAGCGCGTGTGCCCAGGCGTCACCTTTCTCCAGGATAACCACTCTAAGAGTGCCTATGGCGTTGTGCGGGGGCTTCATTACCAACTTCCTCCCTATGCTCAAGCAAAGCTCGTGCGGGCACTGCGTGGGCGCATTTTTGACGTTGCTGTTGACGTGCGACGCTCTTCTCCTACGTTTGCTCAATGGGTGGGCGTAGAACTTACAGAAACGAATTTTCGGCAGCTCTGGATCCCTGAGGGCTTTGCCCATGGGTTTGTGGCGCTAAGTGAAACGGCAGAAGTGGCTTACAAATGCACCAACTACTGGGTGAAAGAGGCAGAGGCAAGCATTCGTTGGAATGATCCCACGATTGGGATTACCTGGCCGCTTGAAACCACGCCCCTTCTCTCGGAGAAGGACCTATTGTCGCCCTCGCTGGACGACGCGCGACTGTTTCCTTGATAAGTAAGAGGCGAGCATGATTTTAGTCACTGGTGGCGCAGGCTTTATTGGGTCGAACTTTATTTTGCACTGGTTAGAGAGCACAAATGAAGCTGTGGTCAATCTCGATGCCCTGACTTACGCTGGGAATCTTGAGAATTTAAAGTCCGTCAAAGCGCATCCACGTTACCACTTTGAAAAAGGCGATATTCGTGATGAAGAGTTCGTCGCAGCGCTTCTTACCAAATACCGCCCTTGGGCCATTGTGAACTTTGCAGCAGAGAGCCACGTAGACCGCTCTATTGATGCGCCAGACGCATTTGTGAGCACCAACGTGGGTGGAACTCTTAATCTCTTGCAATGCGCCTATACGTATTGGAAAGAGGTCCTAGGGGGTGATGCGGAAGCGTTTCGCTTCTTGCACGTGAGTACCGATGAAGTCTACGGGTCTCTTGCGCCCAATGCGCCCGCTTTTACCGAAGCGCACCCCTATCAGCCCAATTCCCCCTACGCTGCCTCGAAAGCCTCGAGCGACCATCTTGTGCGTGCTTGGCACCATACTTATGGACTGCCAACCTTGACCACGAACTGCTCAAACAATTATGGGCCACGACAGTTCCCTGAAAAGTTGATTCCTCTCATGATCACCAACGCTCTTGCGGGCAAGCCTCTGCCTATTTATGGCGATGGGCTCAATATCCGCGATTGGCTTTATGTGAAAGATCACTGTGAAGCGCTCTCCACTGTACTTGCCAAAGGTAAGCCTGGCGAGACGTACAACATCGGTGGGAACGCCAAGCGTGACAATCTCACGATTGTGAAGACGCTCTGCGCTATTCTCGACGAGCTCCAGCCACGCACGAACGGCTGCTATGAAGAACTCATTACCTTTGTGAAAGATCGTCCAGGTCACGACCGTCGCTATGCGATTGATGCCTCGAAAATTAAGCGAGAGCTCGGTTGGGAGCCAAAAGAATCCTTTGAAACGGGACTGAGAGAAACCGTCAAGTGGTATCTCGAGAACACGGAGTGGGTGCGCCACGTGCAGTCGGGTGAATACCGCGCTTGGATGGAGAAGCACTATGGTCTCTAATTTCCCGACAATTCTCCTTCTAGGGAAAAACGGCCAAGTGGGCTGGGAGTTGGAACGCCTTCTCTCGCCCTGGGGCAAGGTCATTGCGCTTGATCAGGAAGGCAGTCTCACCGATGTAGGTGACCTCACCGACTCTGCTGGGTTGCGTGAGACGATTTTGCGCCATCGCCCTAGCGTCATCTTTAATGCAGCAGCCTATACGGCCGTTGATAAAGCGGAAGCTGAGGTGGCGCTTGCTCGTCAAGTGAACGCCACAGCGCTTAAAACAATTGGTGAGGTAGCAGTTGAAATCGGCGCACTAGTGGTGTACTACAGCACGGACTACATTTTTAATGGCAAGGGAGAGACACCCTATCAGGAAGACGACACCGAGCGTATTGGACCACTCAACGTTTACGGCCAAACAAAGCTTGAAGGCGAAGAAGCGCTTCGCCAATCTGGCGCACGTCACCTTATTTTTCGCACAAGCTGGGTCTATGGCGTACACGGGAAAAACTTCATGAAGACCGTGCTTCGCTTGGCTAAAACCCGTGAATCACTCTCGATTGTAAATGATCAGGTGGGTACACCTACGTCGGCCGCCTTTATTGCGGATATCTCGAGTGCGCTAGCACTTCGTGTGTTAGCGGGCGAGGAATCACTCTTAGGGGCTTACCATTTGATTCCCAATGGCACGACTTCTAGGTACGAGTTTGCCCATTGGATTTTAGAAAATGCACAAAATAGTGAAAACTTTGCCTTGATGCCAGATCGACTGCAAGCGATTCCCACGAAGGCCTATCCAACGCCTGCGCTAAGGCCCTTAAATTCGCGTTTAGATAACGCAAAGCTCGCCTCTCTCCTCCCAGAAGGAAGTATCAAGGAGTGGGATGTCTATGCGTTAAGAGCGCTCTTAGAGCTTACCGAGAAAATCTAAAAAACTCAGCTTTAATTATGACAAAAGCTTCACCGTCAAAAGTGAAGCTTTTCATTTTTGGAGAATATCGTTTATCCAAATACACTGAAGCCCCGGATCGTCACCCGAGGCTTCAGTTATTCGTTCAATTTAACTGTGCGTTATGCAGTTAAAGATTAGAACTTGTGGGTCAAGCCGAGGCCGAATTCACCAACCTTGGTCTTGATCTTGTCGCCATCTTCCTTGTTCTGGAGCTGGTTCCAAGCACCGTAGGTGTAGACGGACGTACGCTTGCTGAGCGGATAGGAGTAAGCAGCGGCAACACCGTAACCATTGAACTTGGCATCAGAGTCAGCGGCCTTGTCCTTCACGTCAACGTAGTTGACCTGAGCGGAGACCTTACCACCAGCCACAGGAGCGGACACGCCGAGGCCGAGGTTCCAGCCTTCGAGGTCACCATGGAGAAGACCGGCGTTACCTTCGACGTCCTTGAAGTTCTTGGCAACTGCGTCCATGTGCTTACCGTACTGAGCCAAAGCGAAGACCTTAGCAACTTCGAAGTCGTAGCTAGCACCCAAAGAAGCGGTGTACTGGTCGTCGAGATCCACATCACCGATTTCAGCCTTCTTCAAGACGTCAACCACGAAGCCCGTGCTGAAAGGACCAGCCTTGTACTGAGCACCCAAAGCGCCGTAACGGTTGTTGTCGTTAGCGGACGGGTTTTCCTGACCATCAACCTGGAAGGAGTACTGGGCATAGATCTTCAAACCACCGAGATCAGGCGTGATATACGTCAAAGCGTTGTCAGCACGACCCTGGAAGGAGAAGTTGTAGATACCCTGAGCGCCAGCGAAGTCGCCCCAGCCCGAGCCCATGGCAGCGTACTGGTAGATGTAGGAAACCGTACCCACACCAGAAGCCAAAGCACCGTCATGACCAGCAGCAAGAGTACCGAAACCACCGCTCACATAGAGGCTAGCAGCACGACCGAAGAGACGACCACCTTGAGCGGATTTGCCATCGTCACCACTGAAACCGCTTTCAAGCACGAAGCCAGCAACGTAACCGTTACCGAGTTCTTCCTGGCCCTTCAAGCCCCAACGGTTGCCAGCCTGAGCCCCCGTCTTCATACCATAGGCATTCTTCTTACCCTGGTTTTGAACGTTCTGATAGGTGTATTGGAGAGCTTCGTCAACCACACCGTAGAGGGTGACGTTAGCGGCAAAAGCGGAACCGGCGAAAGCGCCGAGAACTGCGACAGCAGCAAGAGTCTTCTTAAACATTTTTTAGTCCTTTAAATGCCCGGGCCGGGTAGCCCGAATATCAAGAAAGATCTTCGAGGAATCCTCGAGGACCTCTCGAAATCTGCACCACAAAGAGACGCTATGGAGTCCTTGTGTTTCATGCATACTACATGATGTCTCCAATACTAACAAACCTTTATAAAAAGACAAATAGATTTAGTATGGAGTGTCCACTAGGGAAAACGATTAGATTATATTAAAACCCTTCTCCCTATTGGGTTTGAGCGCATTCTACGCCCTTTTAAAAATCCTGCCTGAAACGTTGTATTTTTGCAACAAACCTCTCTTTTCGAGACTTTCGTGTCATTTTTTCTCAAAAAATTCAAACAGTTTTTCAACATCAAAAAAGGTTTTTCACGTCTTTTTTGATTGTCTTAGACATTATTCATTACGGGAGAAATACCTTGTTGAGAATGATTCACTTTCTCAAACTAAAAAGTAAAACATTCATTCAAATATCGGTATCTGATTAAAGTGAATGGACGTGAAAAGTGATATTTAAAAGTGGTTCACCCTCTTCGCTCGCGACCTTGCCGCACAAGGCATTCATGCCTAATGCCCCCACGAAAATTAAATTCCCTTCAATCCAAAGTAAAGGATAACGGTCGCGATCAAAACTCGGAATCCCCTTTTCTGCGAACCACTCTTTAAGGGCCTTGGTGGGACGTTTAACCGAGAGTTTGACTTTTTCACCCCCTACTCGCCCTTTGACGAGCACTGGTTTTTCTTGCATAAGAGAAAGTGGCACACCAAGTTCCTCAGGGGCTGCGAGCTTCACGCGCAATTCCCCGTTCCATTCAGGCAGAGGAATCACTGCGGGATGCGTAATATAAAGGAGTTGCTCTGCGGGTGGCGTCCACGCAGATTCAGAGCGCACCATTAAATAGTCGCCCCAGCGGCGAAGCTCTTGCCCATCGAGCGAAACGCAAAGCGCCGTATCACGGTCAGTTTCTCGAATTTGGCGCAGCGTATCTTCTAATTTTGCTTGGCTCGGTACCAGAGCGCCGGAGTTTTGGCAGAGCATTCTCAAGCACCATTTTTGGCGCACACGCGAGAGCTTTAAGAGCTTGGGAATGCTAATGGTGTTAGGACGGTCTTCGACCAACACGCCTGCTAAGTCTTCTTGCGCGACGCTGTGAATGCCTTCAACCAAGTCTTGCGTCAAACACATACTGCGTCCTGCTTTGAAGCGCGAGAAACTTTCGTGCTTACCCATTAAAGGCATCACTTCATGGCGAATACGGTTGCGCGCGTAAGTCTGGTCAGTGTTTGATTCATCTTCTACCCAGAGGAGCTTCGCCGCCTCAGCATACTGATTAATCAAACCGCGAGAGATATTGGCCCAGGGGCGCAAGAGAAGCAACGCTCTCTCGTTGCCTAACCGTGGAGAGCCTGGGAGGCGCAATTGGCGCGTCTCTGGGAAAGCGGCAAGTCCATCAGGGCCCGCCCCACGGAGCAACTGCAAGAGGAAAGTTTCTAGGCGATCGTCTTCATGGTGAGCAGTGAGCACAATGTCGTCCCCATGCTCAAGTGCACTTTTCTCAAGCGCACGATAGCGCACAAGGCGGGCAGCGGCTTCTACCCCACCCTGCTTTTTGTCGACCGTCACGTGAATGCATTCAAAAGGAAGCCCTCGCTTTCGGCTTTCGCGCTCACAGTGCACCTCCCAAGCGGAAGCGCTTTCCGAGAGGCCGTGATGCACATAAATAACACGCAGGCGAGAAACCAGATATTGGTGGTCCCCATAGAAAAAGCGTGCCATGAGGTCAAGCATCGCCATCGAATCGCGCCCCCCAGAGAGCGCAATCACAACGCGTATGGGGTTCATCGGAGACAAGGCAAAATCCGTCCCATGCGTCGAGGCAAGGCTTTCAGCCGCGTCAGTCAAGGACTCCACTAAGGGCGTCCAGAGCTCTCCGGCTAGTCTTTGCGCTGTTTTATTGAGTGCCCCACAGGCAAGATCAATATTGACGGACATGAGAAACGGAATTCCAGCGATTCATTAAAAAAGAAAACACGTCGCGAGGAAACTGTCGTCCTCTATTCGACGCTCAGCGCATATTCTATCGGTTTTGGCGAGGTCTCGAAGTTCTGTTTTGTACTTAAGAGTCATTCTCATTTATAATACGCTCTATTCTCTTAAATTCAACACAACACACACTTAATAGGAGACTCTTATGTCCCGCCTCTTTTTGATGCTCGCCGCTGGCCTTATGTGCTTTACTGCGCGGGCTGAGGCTGCAAATCCAGATTCCTTTAATGTTTGCTTGAAGAAGCTCTATTTCAAATCTGACAAAGTGGACTATTACAAGACATCTGGCTACCTCAGCACTGGTGCACAGCTCAACAAAGCCTTTAAGTCTGACTACTACGACGGGAAAGTTCGCTACTTGGTGTTACCTAACCCGAAAGAAAAAGGCAAAGACTTGATCATGAAGCCTTTTGACGATGATGCCTCGTTGAGCTCGATGAATGCCTCGACCTTTATCCGCGTGGTTGACCAGTTTGATCATCGCTGGTGGGTGAAGAAGAATCACGGTCAGTGCGCAGACAATCCTGCCGCCAAGAAATAAGACTTTCTCAGTTCTGATAGCAAATGAGCCTGAGAAACCGAAGTTTCATCAGGCTCATTCTTCATTCTTTGAGTACAGTACTCGGCAAACTCACTTCACGCACTTAAACATCAAGTCCGCCGAAGAGCGTTGCAGAGCGCTTTCCGCACTATTCGTCGTATCGGCTGCGCCGAAGGCCGACGTATAGTTTGCGCTAGTTTTGCGAGTTGCATCAACTGGCAACACCTTCAGTCCTTTCTTAGCACAGAAACGGCTTGCCTTCTTGATCAATTCGTGGCGCGCTTGAATGCCTTGGTATCCAGAGGAACTGCCAGCGAGCGTATACACACCACCTGCCATTTCCACAGGTTCGTCATCACTGACGGCATCTTCGCACACAAAGGTCACCTGACCGGATGCAACGCGGAAAGAGGCAATGGCATCCGTTGCCTTCATCGACGTGATTCGCGCGGTTTTTCCTTCTTTAGCACAAAATTCGTGTGCTGCCTTCACGGCTTCGTTTTGCTGACCAGCGCCATCCCAAGCTAAATGATTACTTGCGGTGATGGAGTACTGACCGCCACCTAAGCTCACAGGAGCGGAGGTGGAACAACCTGCCAAAACGGCAACAACGAGAGTGAGCGGAAAAAGGGATTTCAACATAAGTCACCTATGTTTAAAAGTTTTTGTACAAAAAGCGCAAAAACCTCCACTTGGCTTCCTCACTCTAAAGCCAGAGAAGAAATTTTGCAGATCAAAGTATAGTCCTTATGGTGACTTTTTTCCTAGCAAAAGGAAGGTGAATTATTTGAGGGTTAACCCTAAACTCTTTGAAATAACACGGCTTGGAGACAATAAAAATCTCTCTCGTTTTGTGAGCGAAATTGTAGGGAAAAAGACTGAAATGGCGGAAGGAGTGGGATTTGAACCCACGAATGATTGCTCATTGCCGGTTTTCAAGACCGGTGCATTCAACCGCTCTGCCATCCTTCCGCAAGAGCTGATCTGTAGTGTGAGAAGTTGCGCTCTCCACTGCTAATTGCTTGAGTGGAAACGCCCTTCTCGAAAAGGAAAGTGGATTATAGCATGATGAGGCAAAAAGTTGGCATCTCGACAAAAAACTAAGTTAATCCGTCTTTTTGCGACCTCAACCTCCGTGAAAACCCTTCAAAATCAAGACTTTCTCACCTAAAAGCCTTTCAACGCGATAAAATAACCTAAATATAGACTCGCACTAGCGACACAACTGGGACGTTTGCTCATGGCCACGAAAAAATCAAGGATCTCTGCCTTAGAAGCCGCGATTGCGGAATACGAGGCAAACCTCGCACAAAAAGAAAGCGAGAAAGACGTGACCCCTCCTTCTATTGAAGAGGATGGCGAGGAACTCTCCTGCGTGGACATGGATCTCGAACTCGAGAAAACGCTCGCTGCCGCGCTGCTCTCTACGCCAGAAAATGAAGTAGCGAGAAAGTCAGACGTCGTTGAGACTTCCAGGCGTAGCCCTAAAGCAAAACCCGCTCATCGTGGCGCACCGACTCGCGCACTTCGCAGTAAGAGCGCACAAACGCTCACCGATCGCCTCCTTCGTCCTATTGTCGCCACGCTAGAAAACGCCGCGAGTGAACTCGCTAATGCCAACAAAGACGAATTTACGCTTGTCCCCATTAATCCTCTGCGTGCTGTGGTGGTGCTTGAAGTCAATCCCGCTTCGATGGCCCTGCTGGACCTTCTAGCGCGCTTTATGCGCAAAAAAGACCAGTATGTGCTCGCACGCTTGCGTGCTGTGCTCGTGACGGATAATCTCAACGCCGCGGAGGAAACCCTGCGAGAAGATATTCTCCAGTACGCTCAAAAAGCCAAAATTGAAGTGGAGCCACTCTCGCTTTACATCAACCCCAAGAGCCGCCAGAAGATGGCACTCTACCGTGCAAGCTTCTCGCGCACACTTGCAAGAAACGTGGTAAAGCACGGAGACGATGTGATGATTTCCGCGCTTGCCGAAGAAGTGCACTTTGAGCGCTTCTTAACGGCGTGGCTCTCTGGGCTGGGGCCTGAAGGCGTCGCGCCTTTTAGTGCTAATCCCACGCTCTTTGCCAAAGAAGACGATACTCCCTCCTCTCTTTTGGAAGAAGTTCACCTCCCGCGCTTTTTAACCCCATGGTCGCAGACAAGCGAGCGCGATATTCTTCGCTACGCCAAGGCGGCAAAATTGCTCACAACTGCGCCAAAGAAAAAAGAATCGCTTTTGCGCACCCAAGTGATGCCGATTTTTGAGTCGATGAGACCAGGCTTTCGCAGTGCGGTGGCGCGCAGTATTTCACTCACAGAAGAAGCGCTTGAAGTACTTCACGATGTGGCACAAGAAGACTTGGCCTTGGTCCTTGGGGAAGAACCCTCTTCTGGGGAAAAGAATGGTCTCAAGATTTCCGCCCTTTTAAAGCTCGTCCCTGCTCGTCAAGCCTGGTGCTTGCGCGCCTGGTTTGAATATTTGGGCGAAGCGGTGCCAGAGCGCGACAAGATTGAAACGATTTTGGCGCAGTTGCGGGAAATCCAAAACGATGCCCCACTCTCGGTGCGCTGTCGCGATAAGGAAGTGCGCCGTTGGGGCGATTGGTTACTCTTGACAACGCCCGCGCCACGCGCAGGAAACGCTATCCTGCGCCGTGAAATCACAGTCACAGGGGAAGCGACGATTTCGCTCCCTGAGTGGCATGGGGAACTTCAGATTCGCTTTGCCAAGGCGGGGGAACCGGGGATTGCGCTTGAAAAATTCCTCGACAACACGCTCGAAGTTCGTGCTCGCCAAGGCGGAGAAAAAATCAAACTCTTTGCCTTAAAGCCTTCGAAAAACTTGCGTGAGCTCTATCAAGAGATGAAGGTCCCTGTGGCGGATCGTGCCCGCTTGCCACTTGTGTGGCTCGGGAACGACTTAATATTTGCGGCGGGTCTCGGGTTAGAAATTCGTGCGGTCGATGATGAAGTGCTTTACCCCCAACGCCTCACCTTCTCCTTTAAACCAGACGGGGGTCTTTGGGCTGCGCTCTCAGACGACTAATTTTTTCCTCCAAAAACAAAACCTCTCGAAAATTGCTCTTCGAGAGGTTTTGCTTTAAGTAGCGCAGATTATTGCTTTGGCGGGGGAAGTGGAGGAAGCCCGCTGATACCACCCATCCCTGAGCGCATCGCACCAGAGCCAGAGCCCATAGCAGGAGGCATGTTGGGTGGCATATTCGGGGGCATGCCGCCCATGCCAGGACCCATTCCAGAACCCATACCACCACCCATACCAGGCATACCTTTAGGCATCATCACGGGTTTAGGTGGCTCCACCGTATCAAGCGGCAACTGCTTTAAGCCACCCTCTTTCATCGCGCGCTCGATGTTTTCATCGAGTACTTCACGCATTTCATCCCCTTCTGGGACTTGAGTGCGTAAGCGATTCCAGTAAAGAACAGCCTCAGCATATTTCCCTTCTTGGTAGTTCAAAATCCCCGCTAAGACCAAGGTCTTCCCTTCGTGCGGGTCAAGCGCCAAGATTTTCTTCACAAGTGCACCCAATTCTTTTTCATCCACCTCACCCGAGGCGACAATCGCATCCATGAGGTTCACAGCTGCTGGCACATCGTTGGGCTTTAAGCGCACCACTTCTTTCCAAGCGGCAATGGCCTTGGGCCACTCTTCGGTGATGGTGTATTGATCAGCCAAAATTTCCCACGCTTCTAAGCGGTTAGGATCTTTTTTCACGGCTTCTTCAAGCACAGCCATCGTTTCTCCCATACTGCGAGCACGCTCTTCTTCCGTTTTCACAGCATCGATCTGCGCCACTGCACGGTCGTCCAATGCAGAGTAATCCCCGTAGCGAAGATAAAGTCCAGCGCCTCCCGCAGGGATCGCAACGATCAACGCTAAGAGCGTTCCCCAAAGAAGAACTGACGTTTGCGGTGCGCGCGCATCACTCGTTTCCGCTAAATCGTCGACAAGCGTCCCTGCTAGGCGATTCGCCTCTTCTTCAAAAGCAGCCTCGTCAATCGTCCCCTGCTCTTTTTTCCCTTCGAGCTGGCGGTACGCATGGCACGCCCCTTCAAAGATGTCTTCCAAGCGTGCGGCCTCTGCACGAGCGCGGTTTCGTTTCGTGAAAAGTGCCCAAGCAAAGAGCAAAATCGCGAGAAGAATAAGCGCCACGGCAATGCCAATAAAAATCCACTGTAAGGTATGCGGCATCTTAGTGTTCCTCCTTCTCGTCTAGGCACGGCTTTCCTTTGAGCGCCTCTGCATCAAAGGGCTTCTTCCCGGAGAGCATTTCTCTGGCAAGTGCCACCTGTGCTTGACGTTCAGCGCTCTCGTGAACCACTTTTCTTCTCGGACGGATAAGTCCACCCTTAAAGATGGCCCAAAGCGCTAAGAGGAAAAAGGCCGCGGGCGCTAACCAAAGAAGCATCGTATTCGCGCGGAACGCAGGATTGTAGAGCACCACTTCCCCGTAGCGGTCCACAATCGTATCGATCACCTCTTGGTCAGTTTTCCCTTGAGAAATCAACTCTGCCGTTTCGCGACGAAGTTCCACTGCAGCCTCCGTCATCGAGTCAGCAATCGACTCGTTTTGGCAGACGAGGCAGCGCAACTGGCGGCTAATTTCCACTAAGCGAGCATTCGTTTTCGGGTCCATTTCCGCGGGTTGCGCCACGGTCGGAAGCGCTGCAGTTTGTGCCGTTTCCTTTTTCCCGAGAATCGCATTGGGATCGGGGTCCGCAGCATGCGCGAGCCCCATCCCTAAAATGAGTAAGAGTGGTGCAATTTGCCAACGTTTCATCATGCCACCTCCCCTTCACAACGAGCGAGCGCACGGCGTACTTGTCGCGTATTTTTTAAGCCTGCCGCAAAGCCCGTCAAACCACCTAAGACCATGGCGAGCGTGCCTAACCAAATAAGCGTCACCCAAGGCTTCACATAAAGACGCATCACCCAACCTTTTTCATCTGGCGTCGGCGTCCCCATCGAGACGTAGAGATCTTCCCAAGGACGGTGAAGAATCGCGGCTTCAGTCATCGTCATCGATTCAACCGAGTCGTAATTGCGCTTTTCTGGCACAAGCGTCGTAATCAAACTGCCGTCCTTTGCGAGGACCGAGATATGCCCCACGGCAGCCATATAGTTCGGACCACGCACACTTTCCCACTTATCAAAGCGGTAGGTCACATCGCCCACGTCCATGATCTGACCCAGATACATCGTGACGTTACGTTCTTCGTCCATCGTGTTCACTGCAATCGCACCCATCATGGTAAGACCCACACCCAAGTGGGCAACAGCCATCCCAAGGGCACCTAACGTCACTGCGCGACGACCATTCTCGCCCTTTTTGAAGAGCGAGAGCACTGGGCCCACGATCACCCAGAAGGCAAGCCAGAATCCGAGGAAAGTCATCACCCAGGAGTGCATCGGCACGACGCCTTCTGGCGTCACCGTTGGCGTGGGCCCCAGAGCCAAGAGAACGCCCGCCAAGACAAAGGAAATGAGAAGCGTTGGGAGCGAGAGCTTAACTGCTTCACTCAATTTGCCCTCTTTCCAGCGCAAGGCAATGCCTGGCGTCATCAAAAGCGCGATCGGGAGGAACGCGGCGGCAAAGACCGTATCAAAGTACGGTGCACCCACCGAAATCTTTGTATCAAAGAGCGCATCAAGGAACAGCGGATACAGCGTTCCCAAGAAAATGACGCCCGTTGCTACTAGGAAGAGAAGATTGTTGGCCCAAAGACCGCCTTCGCGCGAAACCTGTTTCCAGGGCACATATTCTGAGACCTTGTTAGCGCGAAGGGCGAAGAGAACCAATGAGAGGCCAATCACGACACACAAGAAGATCAGAATAAAGAGTCCCCGTTCAGAATCCGCAGCGAAGGCATGAACGGAATTCAGCACTCCAGAGCGCACCAAGAAGGTCCCTAGGAGCGAGAGGGCAAAAGTGAGGAGCGCCAAAAACACGGTCCAAAGACGGAATGCCCCACGCTTTTCCGTCACCAGTAGACTGTGCATTAAGGCGGTCCCTGTTAACCATGGCATAAAGGAAGAGTTTTCCACGGGGTCCCAGGCCCACCAACCGCCCCAACCGAGCTCGTAGTAAGACCAGTAGGAACCAAGCGAAATCCCAAGCGTCAAGAGAACCCAACTCATTGTGGTCCACGGACGCATCCAACGCGCCCAATGCACATCAAGGCGGTCCCCTAAGAGCGCGGCAATCGCAAAGGCAAACGGCACAGCAAAGCCCACGTAGCCTAAGTACAAAAGCGGCGGATGGAAAATCATCCCTGGGTCTTGCAAGAGCGGATTCAAGTCTGCACCATTGGAGGCAGGCGGAAAGAGTCGCAAGAAAGGGTTAGAGGTGAGCGTAATAAAAAGGAAAAGCCCAAAAGCGATGCCAGAGAGTGTGCCCAGAATGCGGGATAAAACGCGTTCAGGCAAATGGCGAGCCGAAATCGCAACAGCCAAAGACCACCACGTTAAAACGGTCACCCAAAAGAGAATCGAGCCTTCGTGTGAACCCCACACGGCAGCGACTTTATACGCAAGTGGCAGCGCCATATTACTGTGTCGCGCCACATTCAAAATCGAGAAATCGCTAGTGACAAAGCCTGCGGTCAGAGCGCCAAGCGCTACGGTTGCGAGAAGCGCTGAGAGCGCTGTACTCACCCAGGCGGTGCGCATCCAAGCAGACCACCCCTTCTGGGCCCCAATAAAGGGCAACACAAAACCAATGAGCGAAATCACACAAGCGAGTACCAGGGCAAAATGTCCTAATTCGCCAATCACGGTGAAACCTCCCCACCGAAACACATAGTGAAAACGCCGCCCAACTGGTTAATAGCGTTGGTACGGCGTTTATGTATGAAGGGCGAGCTATGGAGTAAACTCCCCCTTCGTTTTTACGAAGTCACAATGCTTAACGTAAAGCTTATTGCTTCACATCAGCGCCTTTGACGTTTTCCTGAACATAAGCCTGCACCTTGCGGTTAATCAACTGGTGCGTCAGGTCGTTCTTGTAGGCTTCAAAGGTGGGGAACATTTCAGCGGGACGGCTGTCTTCGAGCTTCAAGATGAAGAAACCACTGGCGGACTGCACAGGTTCTTTCACCACTTCACCCTTCTTCAACTTCTTGATGGCTTCTTTCAAGTCAGCACGGAAGCTATTGGGGGACATCCATTCAAGGAGACCGCCCACTTCTTTACTCGATTCATCCAAGGACTTTTCAGCGGCGAGCTTAGCGAAGTTTTCACCGTTCTGAATACTCTTCAAGAGCACTGCAGCTTCCGTTTTATCCTTCACCACGATCAAGCGAACATGCACTTCCTGGTCACCCCAAGCGGCCTTTTCCTTGTCGTAGGCGGCTTTGACTTCTTCGTCCTTCACAGGATTCTTCTTGATGTATTCGCCAATGGCGCGCTGCATCAAAATCATTTCAGTCTGCGTGGCGATTTCTTCTTGCACTTCAGGAAGCTTATCGATACCAGCCTTGCGGGCCACGTCAGCCATGACCTTCGCTTCAATCAACATATGACGGACGTTGTCTTCAAATTCCGGGTCCATCATGGCGTGCGGGTTCTGGTTCATGGTCAACGTCGAGGAGGCCAACTTTTCTTGAGCTGCCTTCGTAATCACCTGACCATTCACCGTCATGTCCTTAAATTCTGCCGAGGCGCTACCAGCTAACAGGGCTAAGCTCAAAGCAACGGCAAGCGAGGTCTTCATCATCATTTGGTCTCTTCCTTATTCTGGAAAGTACACTCGAAAGGGGCGCCTCCCAAATAGAATCGTTATTGGTGAGTGTTCGAGTGCTTCGTAGTTGAATCTATCAGCGAATTCTTTCGCCAACCTTATCATTTGCGCCAAAACTCCCCTTTTTTGCGTAGGGTTTTCCCTTCTTTTGGAGGAGAGATTAACTAGTTTTTGACGTAGTTCAAATTTTTCGTTCTTCTTTCGCTTTTAGTTTAGTTTTTACTAAACAGAGGTTCGGTAAATTCGCCACGATAAATCTTCCAACAATCATCCTCCTCGCTTCAAAAATTGCGAAAAACGAAACTTTTCATAAGAAAAACCTTGGGAAATCTTTAGGTATCAAAAAATTAACTTTTCACAATATCGCCAGAAGTATTTTTGGGTACAATCAGAAGACAACCTACTTTCCTCTTTTGTAAAGCTCATCGCCATGAATGCCGCTGAAATTGAAGAAGCCGTCTCTCATTTATTTGCTGAACCATACAACGCAGAAGAATTCCCCTTCCTGTTTCTTCAGGCTTTTGACAATAAAGAAACTACGATCAAAAAGCTGCGTTCTGGCGCCACTAATCAGTCAGATGTGGGAGGAGTGTTACAGCGCAACAACATTCATATTCTGACAACAGATCCTGATCAGGTTAGCGCAGGGTTAACCAAACTTAAGCTAAGCCCTGCAAATGCCAAACATAAATGTGAGTTTATTCTGGCGACTGACGGAAAAATGCTTGAAGCTGAGAATTTGCTAACGGGAGAATCCCTTGCATGCGAATACGAGCAATTCCCTGATCACTTCGGCTTTTTCTTGTCATTAGCTGGCATCAGTACTGTTGCTTCGATTCGTGAAAATTCTTTCGACATTAAGGCTGTTGGTCGCTTAAACCGTCTTTACTTAGAGCTTTTACGAGAAAATCCAGAATGGAAAGAAGGCGATCTTCGCCACGAAATGAACCGTTTCTTGGTGCGCTTAGTTTTTTGCTTTTACGCAGAAGATACCCACATTTTCCCTGGAGATCAGCTTTTCTCTAAGACTATCGCTCAGCTGTCTGAGAGAAATGCGGAAAACACAAATACAATCATTGCGGAAATTTTCCGAGCTATGAGCATTAAAGATGAGGAACGAGACACCCTGGATAAACCTCTAGCTCGTTGGGCCAGAAAATTTCCTTACGTGAACGGTGGTCTCTTCTCTGATGCAGGTAATGTACCTCGTTTTACCCCCGCTGCTCGTTCCTATATTACTCAGATTGCTGGGCTAGACTGGCGACAAGTTAATCCAGATATTTTTGGCTCCATGATTCAAGGGGTTGCTAACGATTCAGAACGTAGCAATTTGGGGATGCATTACACCTCCGTGCCCAATATTTAGAAGGTGCTAAATCCCCTATTCCTCGATGATTTACGTAAGCACTTCGAAAGCGCAAAAGGGAATGTGCGCAAACTCACGAATCTGAAGAAGCGTTTGCAACGTATTCGCATCTTCGATCCAGCCTGTGGATCCGGAAACTTTTTACTGATTGCCTATAAAGAAATGCGGACTATCGAGCATGATATCAATGTTGAGCTAAATACCCCACTTGAACCTTCTATCGTTCCTATCACAAATTTTCGTGGTATTGAACTTGAAGATTTTGCGGCCGAAATTGCCCGCCTCTCTCTCGTTATCGCAGAATTTCAGTGCAACGCGAAGTATATGAGTGAAACCTTGGCTTTAAGCGTTTTTTTGCCATTATCCAAGAAAAATTGGATTATTTGCGGAAATGCTTTACGCCTGGACTGGCTCGAAATTTGCCCACAAGAAGGAACTGAAGTCAAAGTAGCTAGCGATGATTTGTTCAGTACTCCATTAGATCAATTTGAAATTGATTTCGAAAATGAAGGTGGAGAAACATATATTTGCGGAAACCCACCATACCTAGGAGCTGACCGCCTTGATAGCGAACAAAAACTCGATATGGATCAAATATGCAAAGGAGTCCTTCCTAAATACAAAAAATTAGATTACGTTGCTGGGTGGTTATTAAAAGCCTCAAGTTACTGCAAGTTATCCCCACATACCATTGCCGCCTTTGTAACAACTAACTCTATCTGTCAAGGACAGCAAGTTGAACTTTTGTGGCCTGGACTTTTTAAGAATAACATAGAACTTAAATTTGCACGAACCTCCTTCAAATGGAAAAATTTAGCAGCTCATAATGCCGGTGTTACAGTTATTGTAATTGCTTTAGGCAGTAATACTATTAAAAAAGCAAAACTGCTTTTTTCTGACTCCTCTGAGCATATTTCCGAAGTTAAGCGTATTAACAACATAAACCCTTATCTAGAGGCTGGAGAGAATATCATCGTCAGCCCTTGTCCTTCCTCTATTTCTCAGTTACCTGAAATGTTGAGAGGCAATCAAGCTACTGATAATGGGAATTTGCTTTTTACTTTTGAAGAAAGACAATCATTGATTAAGAAAAATGGTAACTGTAGCAAAATGATTCTTCGTTTTGTGGGATCGCAAGAATTTTGTCAAGGATCTATCCGCTATTGCTTATGGGGCAATGAGGGAACTATTTCGGATATTGCTTCAATACCTGAATTCCATGATCGTATTGAAAAAGTGAGGGAATTTCGCTTAAATTCTTCCGATAAAGGAACCGTAAAACTGGCTGAAAAACCTCACTTATTTCGTGAAATGAATAAAGCTAACCTACATACAATCATTGTTCCTCGGGTCACATCGGAAAATCGCCCTTATCTCCCATGTGGCCTGTTGAGCTCTGGCTCCATAGTCTCTGATTCTGCCTTTGCATTATACGATGCCCTTTTATGGTGCTTAGCTCTCATCGCCTCTCGCCTCCATTTGGTTTGGGTTAAAACTGTATGTGGAAAAATGAAAACTGACTTCCGTTATAGCAATACTCTGGGTTGGAATACTTTCCCTGTGCCAACATTGACAGATAAGAACAAAGATGATTTAACGAAATCAGCTATTCGTATTCTTGAAATTCGGGAACGATATTTTCCTGAGACAATTGCCGAACTTTATGACAACATGCCTGAAGATTTGCGCCAAGCTCATGAATGGAATGATGAAGTTGTAGAACGAATTTTTATAGGCCGCAAATTTAAAAATGACTCAGAACGTCTCGAAAAACTTTTTGAAATGTATGCTCGATTGACTTCTGCTATTAAATAACACTACGAGGAAAGAATGGAAAATTTTGTACAGGCTGTCAAAGCCACTTATGCCACTACTGGGAAATCCAAAACGACCAATGCTTTTGGTATGCGTCCTATGCAGGAACGTGCCTATGAAAAACGTGGAGAACAATATTTATTAATTAAGTCTCCCCCAGCATCGGGTAAATCTCGTGCACTCATGTTTATCGCCTTAGATAAAGTCATAAGCAAGGCTTGATTGTTGTCCCTGAGTGTGCTATTGGAGCTAGTTTTCGTAATACAGAACTCTCGAAATTTGGCTTTTGAGCGGATTGGAAAGTTGAACCGCGCTGGAATCTTTGCCTTGATGGAGACGACTCTGTCAATGCTAGTAAAGTTCAGGCAGTCAAAGACTTTTTGCAGAGTGACGACAAATTCCTCATTTGTACCCATGCAACGTTCCGTTTTGCCGTGAAAGAATTAGGAGTTGAAGCCTTCGACAATCGCATGATTGCCATTGATGAGTTTCATCACGTATCAGCCAACCCTGAGAATCGCTTAGGCGAATATTTAAAGCAAATCATTGAGCGTGATAAAACCCACATAGTAGCTATGACGGGATCCTACTTCCGTGGTGACTCTGATGCTGTTCTTATGCCAGAGGATGAAGCTAAATTTAATACGGTGACTTATACCTATTATGAACAGCTAAACGGTTACGAATACCTCAAAACTTTGGATATTGGGTATTACTTCTACAATGGTTCTTATGTTGATAGCATCATGAAAGTGCTTGACCCTAAAGAACGTACCATTCTTCACATTCCCAATGTGAATTCTGGAGAAAGTACCAAAGACAAATATAAAGAAGTCGAAAATATCATCTCTCAATTAGGGGTATTAGAAGGGATCGATCCCGACACTGGCTTCCACCTGGTAAAGCTGCCTTCGGGAGACATTATCAAAGTAGCTGATCTGGTGGAAGATAATCCTAAAAAACGCAGTAAGGTACTCGCTGCTTTAAAGGATCCAAAACAAGTTGACAACCGCGACCATGTCCATATCATCATTGCGTTAGGAATGGCCAAGGAAGGTTTTGACTGGATTCGGTGTGAGCATGCTTTGACTGTTGGGTATCGCGATTCCCTCACGGAAATTGTCCAAATTATTGGGCGTGCTACTCGTGATGCGCCTGGAAAAACTCGTGCCCATTTCACTAACCTCATTGTAGAGCCTGATGCTACGCAGCAGAACGTCTCTGAGGCCGTGAATGACACACTCAAAGCTATTTCCGCTAGTCTTTTGATGGAGCAGGTTCTAGCTCCACGCTTTGAATTCAAACCCAAGATTTCCGCTGCAGATGATGGTGAGGATGAGGATGATCAAACTCCTCCCAGTACTCCAAATGGTTCTAACTCTGGTAAGGGTAATGACACTGTATTTATCCAGGATGTACCGAATGGTAGCATTGTCAAAATTAAACCTGACCATGTAGAAGTGATCATTAAAGGTTTACGTACGCCTAAGACTCCCGAGGCACGCGGAATTTGCCAGCATGATCTCAACGATATTTTGGCTGATTTCTTGCAAAATAAAGATAGCGTTGCTCTCGGCGGGAATGAAAGCGTTTTGCCAGCAGATTTAACTGTGATTGCTATGGGTAAGGTCGTTCGTGCTCGTTATCCTCATTTAGATGATGGCGATATTGAGTCTATCCGAGAAGCAGCTATTTCGGCCCTTAATATCATTCAAGATATTAAGGAAAAGAACGTCCAGATTGACGACAACACACCCTTTGATGTGTCGGGGAAACTCAACGTCAATACGGCATTTGTGGATAGCATTTCGCGTTATGCCTTAGATGTGCGAGAACTCAACATCGATATGATCGAAGCAATTAATCCATTTGCTCGTGCCTATTCTGTTTTGTCCAAGTCGATGAATGAAAAGAGTTTCAAAATGATCGCCGAGCAAATTCAGGCTAGACGAGTCAAAATCACGCCTGAAGAAGCTCGTATCTATGCTCGCCGTGCCGTAGAGTTTGCGCGAGTTCACAACCGTAAACCTGATATTGCTTCGTCTGATCCTTGGGAAGTTCAACTCGCAAAAGGCGCCATCGCCTTTATCGAGTACAAAAATAAGGGGGCTTACGAACCAAACCGTGGCGAGAAGAATTAGATGAATAACCTTAACAAAGACGTCTACGAATGTTCAGATGATGAAATTTTTAATGAGTTAGCAGAACTCTTTCCAGTTGAAAAAAAGGAGGAGCGCGCTTTAACTCCAGAGGAGGAGCGAATCATTGCAGGTTTTGAAGAGATTCAAGCCTTTTATGATCGTTCTCATAGATTGCCGAGCGCAGCTGCTACAGACATTATTGAACGCCTTTTGGCCATTCGCCTCTCCACTATCCAAGGGAAAGACAAATGCCGGGAGGTGCTCATTGGACAAGACCCTGATGGCTTATTAAATAAAGAGGTTCCTCACACGCTGAACACAGAAGAGCTCTCTGACGACGATTTAGCGTCGCTGCTCGGTGATGATGAAAAAGAAAAAGGCAACCCTCTTTTTCAGTTAAAACACGTTCGATCTTTTGAAGAACGAACTACGCCTGATGAAATCGCCCAGCGGAAACCTTGCCGCGATTTTGCCAAATTCAAACGTTTGTTTGACAGCGTTCGCATTGACTTAGAGCAAGGGACTCGTCGCTATTATTCTCTAACTGGAGCGGAAAATAAAAAAGTAGAACAAGGGGAGTTTTATCTTCTAGATGGACAATTAGCCTACATCGCCGAAAAAGGGGAAGTCTTCAGAAACGATCATGGCCAGGAAGAGGCTCGTTTGCGCGTTATTTTTAATAATGCGACAGAATCAAATTGTTTATAATGCGCTCTCTTCAACGACGCATGTATGGAGATAAAAGAACCAAAATTCCAGCGAAAGGAATCACTACGCCCGAATTAGGAGGGCTTTTTGGTGAAAATGCCAAACCTGACAGCTACAAGGCCAACGGGACAATTTACGTTTTGCGTAGTAACTCGGAAGCTGAAAGCATTCAACAAAACCGTAGCATGATTCACAAAATTGGCGTAACCATTACTTCAGTTGAAAAGCGCATTGCAAGTGCGGAAGATGACCCTACTTACCTATGCGCGCCTGTGGAAATTGTCGCGACTTACGACCTTTACGGTATTGATCCCGTGAAACTAGAAAACCTAATCCATCAATTCTTTGGAGCGGTTCAGCTAGATTTAGAAGTGAAAGATCGTTTTGGAAAAGTCGTCAAACCTAGGGAATGGTTCCTTGTCCCTCTGAATGTCATTGATGAGTTCGTCCAACACCTTCAAAAAGGTGACCTAGTGGGGCGTTATTACAACCCCGCAACTTGTCAACTAGAGCAAAAATCTTCCTGATTTCCTTTTTTCCTAGTCCCACTCACTCCGAGTGGGATCTTTTTCAACCCCACAATATTAGCCATCCTCAAGAGGTATTCATTCGTTTCCCCCTATTGGTTTCTTTTTCACTGCCTGCTACACTTAAGGAGTTGATATTAGTTGTTTGAAGTTATCAATATTACAACTTTACTTTTTGCGAGTCACTATGTCTAATAACTGCCCTTCTCTTGGCAACTATGTCTATAACGATCTTTTGAATCGTATTGGTACTGGAGAATTCCAAGTAAATGCTCGACTACCAAGTGAAGAACATTTGGCCAAAAGTTATAAAGTCTCGCGTCCTATTGTTCGTGAAGCTCTTGCTAGATTGCGCGAAGACGGCGTAATTCATTCCCGTCGAGGGGCTGGTTCCTTTATCATCCGTATCCCCCAACCTCTTCTCAATTCAAATGAGAAAAATATGAAGGACTGGATGGAATTGTTGCACTGCTACGAATTCCGCACTGTCCTTGAAGGGAACATTGCCTACCTGGCTGCACAACGTGCTACGAATGAAGATAAGGCTCGCATCCAAACAGCTTACCAACGCGTATACGAAAACTACTATAGCAACACTTCAGGCGCTAACCCTCAAGAAGAATCCGACATGGACCGAGACATGAGTTTCCATTTAGCAATTGCAATGGCGACCCATAACCGTTTCTATGTAGAAGCACTACAAGCTGTCATGGTTCACATCAAGCAAAGTATGTTCTTGATTACCAAGGTATTCCAAGGCCATCAGGAACGTCATATCACTATTCTGAAAGAAGAACACAACTGGATTGTGAACGCCATCTTGAGTGGCAACCCTGAGCAAGCAAAAGCAGCCATGGTGATGCATATTCAAAACGCTAGAGACTCTATTCTGCCTACTGAAAAGACTAATGAAATGCAGGGGCTTAATGTTGCTCCTATTTCTAATCGAGGTCTTACCCCGTCCACAGACCCACTCAAGTAGTAGCAATAACCCTATAGGTAGTTTCATTTACAACTCTAGACAACTATTGTTCAATGTTGTAATATTTTCCTCGAGATCTGGCAAAAGTTGTTAGGTCCATTATTTTGATTCCATCCAACCATGATGGGAAAAGGACTTAAACCTCTCGTTTAAGTTATGGGTTCAGTGACTGCTTCGCAGACACTTGAGGAGAAAATTATGACGACACAAATGATGCTAGCGCAGGGGCTAATGCTCTTAACGCTTCTTATCATGATTACGGGGCGTACCCCTATTTATTTGACCGCTATCGTAGGCTCGACCATTGCAGCGCTAGCTGCTGGATTTCCTATCACGGGCAAGGAAACAGTCACCATTGCCAAGATGATCAACGCTGGGCTTAACCCAGTGATCGCTGATATGACTGGTATTTTGCTCTTCATCGGGATTATGAAAGCCACTGGTTTCTTGGACGTGATTGTGCGCGACATCGTCCTCATTGGTGACAAAATTGGTGGTGGTCCTGGTGTGTGCTCCGCTGGTGGCGTTGCTGCTGGTGTGATTGGTGCCTTGACGGGTTTCACACAGCCTGTGATTACTGCTGTGATTACTGGTCCTGCCGCTATTCGCTTGGGCGTGGATCCTAACAAAGTTGCCGGTATCCAAGCTCACGCTGGTCACATTGGCAACTTAGCTGGCTTTACCCACCCGACTCAAGTCGCTATTCTCGCGACTGCTGGTATCGGTTACGGTCTTTTTAATGTTCTTGGTTTAATTGCCTCCCTCTCCATCTTTGCCTTCTCCTATGTTCGCGCTGTCATTGATATGAAGCGCCGCGGTGTGAAAATTACTGCCGCTGATCGCGCCAGTATCATTGCCGAAATCAAGGCAAAAGAATATGCAACAACGTCCGTCAAAGCCTTTACGCCCTTCGCAATTCTCGTTGTCGGTTTTATCATTGGCTTACCTATCTTCTTGGTTGGTGTCGTTTCTGCTTTGACCACGATGATTCTTTCTGCCACAAATTGGAAAGACGCTGAACATAAGATGCTCGACGGCGTTAGTTTGATCGCTACTCCGTTGGTTGCTACGATTGGCTTCCTTTTCATGTCGACCGTTATCCGTCAAATCGGTTTGGTTGATACGATTTCTGGTCTCGCAGCCCCGATCCTTACTGTTTCGCCAGTCTTGGTGATGTTTGGTGTCGCTTTTGTGACCGCTTTCTTGTGCCAATCCTACGCCGCCTCAGTGGCCGTGCTCGTCCCCTTCTTGCAAGTCGTCTTGCAGACTGGTGCCGATCCGTTTGCCTCCGCCTTCGCAGCAGCTTCTGGCGCAGCTTTAATTCAGTACTTCTTGACGGGTGGTCCTGTGGCAGCTCTTGCTACGGTTATCCCGGTGGTACCTGGCTCTGACCTTAAGACGGCCAACGCCTTCCAGCGTCCATCGATTCTCTTTGGTTGCTTGGTTTCCCTCGTTATCTCGATCATTTTGTCTTTCTTCTAACTGCCCAGAGAAAGAGGGCTTTGAGAAAGCCCTCTTTTCATCAAAGTTAGACATTGAAATTTTTTGAGGAGTAAAAATGAAAAAAGTCGTTGTGTTCACTACTGGTGGCACTATTGCTATGAAGTATGACGAGAAGCAAGGTGGTCTCGTTCCCGCAGTAAGTGGCGAAGACTTAGCCAAAGCAGTTCCTGGTCTCGACAAACTAGCGGAAATTGAAGTTCGTGAATTCTCCAACGTTGCTTCTTGCAATATGTCTCCAGAACGTATGTTCAAGCTCTCACAAACTATCGAAGTAGCACTTACAGATCCCTCTGTAGCTGGCGCTGTTGTCACTCACGGGACCGACACTCTGGAAGAAACGAGCTATTTCTTAGACTTATTGCACGCAAGCGAAAAACCGGTTTGTGTAGTAGGAGCGATGCGTGGTGCATCAGACACCTCTCCAGATGGTCCCGCTAACATTTATCAAGCAGTGCAAGTCGCCGCATCATGTGAAGCAAAAGACAAAGGCGTTTTAGTTGTTCTCAATAATCTTATCCATGCTGCAGCTCAGGTAAGAAAGACTCATTCAGCTAACTGCGATACTTTCGGCTCTCCCTGGTGGGGTCCCATTGGATATTGCGATCAAGATCGCGTAGTTTTCCGACGCGCTCCTCTAGGTCGCAAAGTCTTCAATCCAGAAGCTTTAACAGCTACAGTCGATCTCATTCCTGCTGAAACAGGCTTGGGTACAGAATATTTGGACGTTGCCATTGCCCGCAAAGTAAACGGTATCGTCATCGAAGGTTTTGGTCGAGGAAATATCCCTCCCGCCATGATTCCGGGTATTGATCGTGCACGAAAAGCTGGTATTGCTGTTGTGATTGCTACTCGAGCTTTTGCTGGGCGCCCCTACGAAACCTATGCTTATCCTGGTTCTGTAGGAGACTCAAAAGCTCACGGTGCCATCCGAGGCAGTGAAGCCTCTGGTGCACAAAATCGATTAAAACTCATGGTCATTCTTTCACAGTATCCAAACTTAGCTAACGAGCCTAAAGAACTCGAAGCTTTGATGGATTCTTAAGAGGACGGGCGGGGTTACTTCGGTAATCCCGCCTTTTCTTTACCTACTTTCTCAAACACTTCACTAACCTCCCCCCTCCTCTCCTTCACCCTATTCTTTCTTCCTTGCTAAAAAATAAAACTATCCTTAAGCACAGTTTTTAAGTACAATATCTAATAAAAGAGGTGGACCATACTATCCCTCTTTTGAATTACTTTACTTCACTTCACCATTTTTGAGGAGCTATTTATGCGTTGGCATTCCATCGGTATTTCTCTTCTTGCGCTCGCCGTTTCCGCTAGCTTACAAGCGGCACTCATCACTACGGAAGGCACAGGCACTGGCAAACACGGTGATATCACCGTGGCTGTGACCTTTGACCAAGGAAAAATTCAAAATATTCAAGTCTTGAAGTCGCATGAAAATAAAATTCTTGCCTCCAAAGTCTTTACTGAATTGAAGGACAACATTGTCAAGCACAACACCGTCGCTCTTGACTCTATCACTGGGGCAACAGTTTCCTCTGACGGGTTAAAAGAGGCTGTGGCTGACGCCGCGAAAAAAGCCAAAGTAGCGCTTGCTACTGGCGTTGTGTTGAAGCAAAACGCTCCTACCATCCCAGAAAATACGACCTATGACGTGATTGTCATTGGCTCTGGTGGTGCTGGTTTTTCTGCAGCGATCACGGCTAAAGACGCTGGTGCTAATGTCGTCGTTTTAGAAAAGATGCCAACTGTCGGCGGTAACTCCCTGATTTCGGGCGCTGAAATGGCGGCGGCCAACAACTGGGTTCAGCAAAAATTGGGAATCACTGGTGACTCCGTTGAACTCCACTACCAAGACACGATGAAAGGCGGTGACAACAAGGGCGACCCCGCTGTGGTACGTACCATGGTTGAAAACGCGCTTGATGCAGCGCTTTGGTGTCGTGACACGATCGGCGTTGAATTCCAAGAAGATAATTTGTTCTTCTTTGGCGGTCACTCTAAGAAGCGCTCTTTGATTCCGAAGGGAGCTACGGGGACAGAATTTATTGAAAAATTCGTTAAAGCTAGCGAAAAACGCCAGATCCCGATTCTCACGAACGTAAAGGCTGAATCGCTTATTCAAGACGCGTCTGGTCGCGTGGTTGGTGTAAAAGCCACGTTGAATGACAAGACCTACACCTTCCAAGCAAAGAAAGGCGTCATTCTTGCCACTGGTGGGTTCTCCGCTAACGTCGCTATGCGTACCGCTGCGAATCCCTTCTATGGCGAAAAATTCAAGACCACGAATATGCCTGGTGCCATGGGCGAAGGTATCACGATGGCAAGTAAGATTGGCGCACAAGTGGTCAATATGGACCAAATCCAAACTTATCCAATGTGCGACCCGGTCTCTGGCGCGATCGAATTGATTGACGACGCACGATTTGAAGGCGCGATTCTTGTCAACCAAGAAGGCAAACGCTTTGTTGAAGAGCTAGGACGTCGAGACGTTTTGAGTAAAGCTATCCTTGATCAGACTGGTAGTTACTGCTACGCGCTTTTCAATGATGCCATTGAAAAGAAATCGCATGCTATTTCTCATCATCAGGATGAAGTCGCTGTGTTCACGAAGAGTGGCATCCTTCACAAAGGCGAAACTCTGGAAGATGTAGCCAACTTCTTCAAAGTCCCAGTTGACTCTCTGAAAGCGACTGTCGCTCGTGTTAATGAGTTTGCTAAGACTGGCAAAGATACGGACTTCAACTATCGTGCCCGCTTCACTGATCTGAGTACTGGCCCCTACTGGATGTACCGTGGTGTGCCTAGCGTGCACCACACGATGGGTGGTCTCAAGATCAATCCTAAAGCACAGGTTTTAGATGCTAACGATCGGCCTATCCCTGGTTTGTGGGCAGCTGGCGAAGTCACTGGTTCGACGCACGGCTCGAACCGCTTAGGTTCCAACGCTTACGCTGATATCATCGTCTTTGGTCGTATTGCAGGACGTGAAGCAAGTCGTTAAACTTTGATCTGCTATAGCGTAAGGAGGGCATGGCACAATCTATGCCCTCTTTTTTGTCTCACTCCACACACGAAAAGAATGATTCCATGAAAAACACTCAAAAGCGAACTGGAACCAAAGGTCAAGAAAGCCGGCAGTCTATTCTCTATGTCGCTCGTTCCATCATTCTGGAGTGTGGAATTGAAAAGCTATCGCATGCCAATATTGCCGATCGCCTCTCCCTGAGTAAAAGCGCTGTACATTGGCACTTTCCTACTAAAGAATCCCTTCTTCAAGCCTTAGTCCAAGAATATGTAGGACATCTGGAATCTGAGGAAGCGCGCCATGAAAAGAAATACATTGAAGCTGGGCTTACCGAAGAAGAAGCCATTCTCCCAGGAATGCGAGACTGGTATCGCGACTTCGAGCACAATGAGCAAGGTTGGATTGGGATTGGTGCCGCTCTCATTGGATTAGGCCATCAAGATACTTCGCTAACAGAGCCGATTCGCACTTGGTATAAAGCTCTCTACGCAAGACTCGCCCTCTTACCCATTGATCAAACTGACATTTTCTTAGGAATGATGGCGTTTGATGGTTGCTTTAACATACAGAAAATGGGGCTTTCCGTCTTGTCTAAAGAGGAAATTGACGCCATACAAACTCGCATTTTAGAGCAGGCTTTCCGCAGTAAACCTGCCCTTCTAGCGCGTATCCAAGCCTTGCAAACCACGAAGTGAGACCTTTGATTAAATCGTCTCTTTTACGGTAGTTGCGCTCTTTATCCGCTCGAGCACTAATCCCCTCTTTAATCGCAATCTGCGCCCAAAGCGCATAACGATGCCTTCTCTTTGAAACTCTGCAAATGCACGAGAAACCATTTCTCGATTTGCATGAGTCAAATTAGCGATATCGGAGAGAGTTATGCCTGAGGCTAAGGTATGCCAGCCATCTTGAGTTTTTTCGCCAGAGGCACTGTCGAGTTGTGGATCACTCAACACCGCTAGCGCCCACAGTAATCTTTCTGCAACGGGATAGAGGTCATTCACAAAGACGCCTTCTAACTGGCTTTCTGTCTTGGAAATCGCGTTTCGGTAGATTTCTTCTTTCGAACTCAAAGGTTGTTGATCAAACCATTCCGAAAAAGTGAAGCAAGAGATACAGAGTGCACGAGTATTCGTCAAAGCCCGGGCACTTAACGCCATAGAATGATGATTGTCGCCTGAGTCGCGCAAAGCCATCACTAGACCTAAAACCGTTTTAGGTCCAAATAAACCACAAAGACGAGAGGTTCCCCCTTGATACAGAGGGACACTGGCAATCAACCCCTCCTCTATGAGATAAAGCGTATTTTTACGCCCTAACGGAAGGGACTCCCCATGACGCAAAAGAATTTCCTCGCCGTTTTCTTCAAAAAACTTGACGAGAAATGGCGCCTCTCCTGGCACAAGCCAAGGACGTCTTCCGTACACAAGTTGCTCAGTTGGACTGGATTTTTCTGTGGTATGTAAAATGCCAGGCGAATCCACTTCCTTGTCTCCTATTGCTTCATGGATTTAGAAAGGTAGTCTACCGAAAATTCTATTGTATTTTCCCTTTTCCCCTTTCTGTACAAAGAAAAAATTCGCCCGTACTCATCAGAGGTGGGTACGGGCGAAATTTTTATGTGCTTAAGTAGCTACGTTCTACTTAAACTCCTTTTTCCAGTGCTGCAATAGCATGTTCTGCTGCAACACGACCAGAGGTCATGGCGAAGGACGAAGCCGACCCTTCACAACGCAAGTCATAGGTCGAGTCAAAGAGACCGCCAATATCTTGGCCAATGACATAGACGCCAGGAATAACGTCTCCCTGAGGAGTCTTGGCTTCAAAGTTAGGTGTCACCGTCACGCCACCCAAAGTCAAGAAGAAGCAGCGAATAGCCTTCAATGCATAGTATGGACCATGTTCAAGATCAAACTCACGCAGATGTTCTGGGCTACGACCAAATTCTGGATCCTGACCATCCTTAGCGTACTTGTTCACCTTCTTCATGGTCTTCAATAAGTTTTCAGGAGGCACGCCGATTTGCTGAGCCAGCTCAGTAATGGTCTTCGCTTCAAATGCCCAACCACGTTCTTTACCAAGAGCCCATGTCTTCGGCAATTCTTTCAACGGAACCCCAGCAAGCACAATAGCGTTGAACGGCAAGAGAGCACCCTTGTTAATCAAATCATCCATCATATGCTTATCGAAGATCGTGTAGGAAACACCACCAGCGGAAGTCATAGCATTGTAGACGTCCACGAAAATAGAACCACGAGATTCATTAAAGAATCGATTCCCTGTGTGGTCTACCCAAAGCCATGGCTGAGCCAAGGCACAACGACCTTGTTGCAATTCCTTAGGACCAGAGAACTGGTTAATCGGAGGAACGTCAGGCAAATATGGGGCGTTACCTGCAACCGTATGCATACCACGGACGCCAGCACCTACCATACGAGCCATGTTAATACCGTCACCGGTACGACCGTCGACAACTGGACCACGGAGCCAAATCGGTTCAATCATGCCCAATTCCGAAGAGTCAAACACATACTGTGCCAGCATGGCCTTATTCGCAGCAAAGCCACCCGTTGCAATGATGACTTTCTTTGTACGGATGATCAACTTGTCGCCAGAATCATTAGTGGCTTCAACGCCAGCAACGCGACCACCTTCCATGATCAGTTTTTCGACTTTAGTACGCGTAATCAATTGACCGCCACGGGCTTTGATTTGTTCGATAAATTTTTGACAAACCGCTGCGCATCCACCTTTGAAAAGGTGCCAAGTCATCAACGATTCTTCTTTTGGATACATCGTGCGGATACCACGGAATTCAATACCCAAATCCTGCACATCGTCGATGGTACGTTGAGATTCCTGAATCAAAACACGCAAAACTGCAGGGTCAGCACGGTAGTGGTGATACTGAAGAGCGGCATCCAACACCTGTTGAACCGTGGTCTTGATACCGTGTTCTTTTTGATAGCGCGTATTCACCCCTAAAGAACCTTCCGGGAACAAACCAGCACCACCCAAGAATTTCAATTTTTCAATGACGATGGGCTTTACCCCTTTACGGACAGCGGCATAAGCTGCGGCCAAACCGCCTAAACCACCCCCAACGATCACGAGATCTGCTTTTTCTTCCTTCACAGCGGCTTTGACAAGTGGCGTGACTGAGAGAGCTGTTCCTGCCACAGCAGAACCAATCAATTGTCGACGTTGAATATTCATGCTAATTCTCCTATTCATGAATAATTTTTTGGGTCAAAAACATCAGGATGGAAAGCTCCATCTATGTGACTCATTCTTCTCTTTTCACCGTTGCCTGTCTGTGTGTTTTCTCACATTTGAGGGTAAGTCCCAATACTTTTAGCCTACTACTTAAGAATAATTTCGGGGAGAATCTCTTCTCCCCGAAATAGACAAATCAACGAATTAAGTCGCTTGAGAACGACCTCTTCTTGTGCGCTCTTAGAAGTTGAAATTCAACCCTGCATAGAACTGAGTGCCATCTAAAGAGTTGTCACTTTGAGTGCTGTCGCCACCTACGATCGAGCGGTTAAGTGCTGTGTACAAAATCACGTTCTTTCTCAGCGAATATTCGTACGCGACGGAGCCTACCGTACGGTTCAACTTCACATCTGCCAAATTATCGGCTTTACCGCGGAAATGCTGCACACTCATCAAAACCTTCCCTGCCCCGTGTACCCAGTCAGCGCCCAAAAGATAACTGCTCCCAGTAAAGGTTTCATTACGCTTACCAGCAGCTAGCGAAACTTTACGAGTCATCTTCCCGGCCGAAGCAAACTTGTCTTGGTAACCGAAGCCAGCAAAAAGTCGCCATTCGGGAACGAATCTCCACCAACCACCTAACTGCACTAAATTGGCATCAGGCATCGTTAAGGCGCCAGCGTCTTTAGCCTTCACATTCGCGTAGGTCAACCCTACCCACACATCTTTCGTGCTGTAGTTGACTGCCATAGCTAATGTATGAGCCTTTTCGTCCCATTCAACCGCATCATCACCCTTATCCCCTAAGGAATAGCTCAGACCAAAGCGCACACCAGAGAAACTCGGCGAATGATAGTAGAGCCCATTATCGGTACGGGAGGTATTCGCAAAGGTGGAACCTACGGAGGTAAAACCATAAGATGTCCCAAATGGATCCCACTTGATAGAGCCCATGGAATACGGAGCCATCGTGGATTGCACCGTCCCAGCACGACCCATCCCTAATTCACCCCACGGTCCTTTGAGAGCGACGATACTACGGCGGTCGAATAACGTTTCTTTAGTTCCAAACTCACCTGTATCCATCTTGAAGCCGTTTTCCAAATAAACTTTCGCTTCCCAGCCATTGGGAAGTTTTTCAACAGCGTTAATCCCAATACGAGGAGTAGAACGTCCGCCCGACTTCAATTCATATGTCGTGTCCCCACCTTTTAAATGCTGTACGAGAAAGCCTGCATCTGTGCGACCATAAATTTTCACTTCCGCTGCACTCGCAGGAGTCGCCAGAATAGCTAAAGCCAATGACATCGCGGTGATTAAAGTTGAGCGATGAATCCAACGTTGGTTATGTTTGTGCATAAGTGCATCTCCTTTTGCGTCTTTGGTCCAATTTTTGTCAAAGAGCAATTCGTTCAAGGTTGAGGTATAGGTTCTTAAAGTCAGCAAAAAGAATTTGGAGAGTTTCGTCTAGAGCACTCCTTTCTCATCATCGATGAGACAATCCTTAACGCGACTTTCTGTTATTTGCTCGAAAGCTTCTACCTGGCGCTTTACTCGCTCTAAGGCTGAGAGCCAGAAGCTAGTACTCTTTGCATCCGCGTCAAAATATTTCTTCACTAGCTCGTCGACTGTGAGGACCCCTGTTTCGCGCAGCATTGCGACGTACTTGCGATAAAACGCCGCTTTATCTGCTTCCCACGCGTTCATCAGGGTCAGACTGAGCAAGTACCCTACTGTGTAGGGATAGTTGTAGAGGTAATCGTTCGCTTTATAAAAATGGGCTTTGTGAATCCACAAATATTCATCAACCGTTGCGGTTTCCCCGTAATAGTGCTTCCACGCTTGGTGCATGATATTTTTGCAGTCCTTTGCGCTCACTATCCCCTTCTCATTGAAAGCTTCGATAAATAAACGTTCAAACCGGTAACGCGTTGGCGTGTTAAAGAGGAAATTCGCGGCTGAGCGCATTTCCTGCCAGAGCATTGAAAAGCGCTCATCTTCTCCAGCTTCTTCAAAAAGTTGGTTACGCAATAAGGCTTCATTAAACGTGCTAGCCATCTCGGTCAGCGTCATCGGGAATTGGGTATAGGCCACACTCAAATCCCTCATCACCCAATAATGAAAAGCGTGTCCTAATTCATGTGCTTGCTGTAGCACACTGGTCATGCTTCCCATATAAGTGCTGAAAACTCTGGGCATTTTTAATTCATCGAATCGCGTGTAAAATGCGCCGCCAATCTTGCTGGGAAGTGCTTTAGCATCAATCCAACCTTTATCCACCATCATTTGGATAAATTCACCCATCTCTGGATTAACTTTGGAAAGAGCACGTTTCACCATAGCAATGCCTTCGGCATATGGGATTCCCTTGACACCAGCCTCTTTTAATGACTGATGGGCGGGAGCTGGTGCCAAGAGGTCCCAGTAAGGCATAACCTGATTTTTTCTGCCAATCGCACAACTACGCAGAGTTACGGTCTTTCTTAACCAGGGAAGTGCTCTATCAATAGCCATCAACATAGCTTCAAGCGCCTCTCGGCTCATTGCGTTTTGAGTAAGAGAAACCGCAAGTTCATCAGTATTGGCACGAGATAGATAGACATTTCTGTTGGAATGCACTGTATTCAAAGCGGTGGCGTATGCATCCCCCAGGCCGTCGTAATACTGATTAATGGATTGGGCTGTGTTTTGACGCAAAACCTCATCAGGATGGCCCTTCAGGATAGAGACCATCGTAGAGGGAGTAATTTGCACTTCTTCGCCCTTTGCGTTGTGAACTTTCCATCGAATACCTTTTTGCAAGTTCTTTTGCAAACGCATCATTGAAAGCATCACTGGTCGACCAGCCTCTAACCAATTCTGACGATCTTGTTGAGAAAGCGTATTCACCCAAGACTGCCGTTCTCGGTTAATTAAGGGGCTCCAACGCGCTAAGACTTCATAGCGTGCGACTTCATCAGCGTGCTCTGCAGCCCAATGCCATACGGGGGTAGTCAGCTCGGTAAAATCACTCGTGATCAAAGCGAGTTCATTTTCAGCGGCAACGCTACTTTCCGTGCTTGCCTTGGCGTTTAAACATTTCAAATAGGCTTGTAGCGACAATAAACGCGGCAAAATGCGATCAATATGCTCAAATGCCCGAAGGTATAAAGCCTCATCTTGTGGAGTAGCTCCATACCCCATGACGGCACGAAGCGACTCCATATCTGAAAGAAGGTTTGCCTTCGCTCGCTGATAGCGATTATCTTCTGGACTGTCCCCATAAGCGTCATTCATTTGCCACTCAGGGGCTCCCCAGTCTTCTGCGCTAGTAGCTTTTGGTAAAGTAACTTCCGTCATTGTCTTGTATTCCAAGTAAAGGGTTTTCCGTTATTAGCAACTAGCCTCTTTAGAGCGAGAGCCAGAAAACAAAGATATGATGAACAACCAAACCAACGATGCAAGGCACCGAAGAGCGTTTGATCAATTCCATAGGATTCATCTTGAGCATGGAGGCAATGGCAATCACCACGCCTGCAACAGGCGACAAAGGGCGCACGATGGTCGACGCTTGGTGCATTGGTAAAACGAGCGCAACAGGGTTCACGCCCATGTCTTTAGCGATCTTCGGTACCATTTCAACCAACGGATAGAAACTCGCACCATTACTTCCAGCAATAATGGCAACAACAGTGGTAATCCCGACGAACAAAATGGACATCCCAATAGCGCCTGCACCAGCACTACTCGCCAAGCTCACGACCGCATCAATCATGCCGAGTGCCTTGAAGCCTTCTGCAAATACCCCAGCGGCAATAACCAAAGACACAACACCAGTTAAAGATTTCCCCATAGCCTGCAAGAAGACTTTGAGACCATCTGCTAATTTCTTAAAGTCTCCACGCCAACGAATCGTTTCGCAGAGCATGCCGATAATCACACATAAGAACATCAGCGCCGTAATGTGAAGTTTGATGCCTTTAATCCCGTACTCACTAAAGACCACTACCAAAATCATTGGTAAGAACGGTAGTAGCGCATAAATCTTGGGGGCGGCCGTAGAAGGCGCCTTCACTTCTTCTTCAAACGTGAGCGTTTCGCCACGATGTTCAGAGCAGACCCAACCTTCTTTGTGGTCTAAATAGCGCTGCCAGAAAACATGAGCTAAAGCCATGCAAAGAACTGTCGGCAAGGCTGCTGGAATTTTGTAGATGAATACGTAGTCCAAAATAGGAATACCGCAAGCTTTTGCCGAGGCTGCGGTCGTGCCACCCAAGAGCACCATTGATGCCGCCCCACTCGTGACGAATACTGCACCTATGGTTTTCTTATTCATCCCAAGAGCCGCTAATGCAGGACCCATTAATGCCAAGCACAACACCCCGAGCCCTACTGCGGAAGTAATCACCATGGAAACTGCTTTACCGAGTAAGAAGGCTAAGAAAACTAAGGCGTAAGGATGTTTAATGATGGAAAGTGGCTTAATCGCAATATTCACGAATGCGTCATTTGCCCCAATATGAGTCATATAGGAGGCAAAACCTACCATCGTCATAATCAATAAACCTAGCTCGGATAAGCGATTAGAGAAGGTGTAGCGCAAAAATTCCACCACATTCAAAATTTCATTTCCGGTGGGGACGGCCTTTTTGGGCATGAAGGTACCCGTATCAAAAGCAATAGAAGCTAGTAGCATGAAAATACCGCTAGCAAACAACACGAGCTGTGCGTATTTACCCTTCAAAATTGCCCAACCGACTACGACGATCGTCAAGCAACCAATCACAATTCCAATCATGGATATTCTCCCCTGCGGATGCTTCTTTGATAGGAGGCGCACTTTGCTATTTCAGGCTATCGACCATACAAGCCCCGTTCGCAAAGTGCGCCGTTCCACAAAGAGCTAGGTCTTAAGAAAAAAATACTGCTTTTTCTAGCTCCTGAGAGGGCATAAATACACAACTGTCCTTTGCATTATTTGCAACAACAGTAAGCCTATTAGCCCTACTTGGACTCGAATCACAAATCTATATTGGCATAAAGAAAATAAGGAAAATTGCCCTCTTGGGGAAAGAGCCCTTCTTCATTAGTATTTACCCTGAAGATCAGACTCAAAATCCCCCTTTCTCGTTTTAAGGAAAACTTCTAAAAAGCTTCACAGGCTAAGTCATATAAGTATTAACCCTATAGGTACTAGGGTTAGTACTAAGTTCCCTTTCTAAAACAATCCCCTCTCTCCTTATCCTTTTCCATAAAGGAATTTGTCTGTTTAAAATAGTCAGAAAGTTGTCTCAGATATTCCTCGATCCTTGGAGCGCAAACGATGCCTCAATTATTGAAAACACTTAACACCTCAGCTTCAGTACAAGAATCGGCATTCCCTAGCTCCTGGCAAAGAAATCCCAAGCTTTCACTCACTTCCTCTGAAACTGAAGCACTCTTCGGAGAGCTCGAAAGCGTCGCTGACCTTTTAAAACACCTAGTCGGTAAAACTCTTAAAGAACTCAAGGACACTCCACTCAATGCTGGCACTCTAGGGGTTGTTCTCAATCTCTTCACAACAGCTATGAGAGACCTGATTTCTCTCAAAACTTTGTGCCGAGCTAAAGAAAGCATGAGCCCTCAAAGCAGTGTTGCCGCCACTTTTAGGTGTCATTTAGCCTCTATCGAACGTGGGCTTGAAGCATTGGCCTCACAGCTCTACTCTGTTGAAGATGTGGTTAAAGCGTTGAAAGCTCTTCCTGAAATGGATTACAGAGCGCTTAGTACTTGTGCTCTCAACGCCTCGGAACGCTCAAAGACGAGTCCACTTCGTCAGCGTATCGCACCTACGATTAGTAGCCTTCACCGACATACGATGAGCGCAATGCGGTTGAGTGTTTACAACAACCGTAAAGAAACGGTCACCGTCAGCTACTCACAAGCAGTACAAATTTTGAAATCCTCGACCGATGCCGCTTTGCGAAAAAGCACTTTCCAAGCTTTCAATGCCTGGTGCGCGGCTCGTTCTACGCAACTTGCCGACATACTCAATCTCACCCTAGCGACTAACCTGGACCGCCTCGATTTAGAGCAACCAGTAGACACTCTCTTCACGCGAGCATTAGGAAAAGAGCGTATTTCGCGCAATACTTATGAAGCCCTTTTTGCTGGGCTCGATGCTGCGCTACCAAAAATTCAGGAGGTTCTCAAAGAAAGGGCTAAATTACGCGGAGAAAAGCAGTTGCACGCTTCGATGCTATTAGCAACGCAGGCGGATCCCCAGATAACAGAAGAGACCTCGGTCAAAAAGCTGCTTGCCTTCCAAACTTATCGAGACGCGGTCTCTTCGCTTGTAGAAGCCTATAAGCCTTTTGATCCTATGTTTGGAAATTTTCTTACTACCTTAGAGGCCGAACACTGGATTGATGCTGAACATCACTCAGGCAAAATTGGTGGCACCTGGTGCGAAAACTTTCCTGCTTCAGGTTCTGTCGTTGGAAATACTCTGGCGCAGCATGAGCAGTCTGGTCGAGTTGTTGTCTTTGCAAATTTTAGCCAGGGAGCCGCAGGGGCTCTGCAGTTATCTCACCCTCTCGCAGTAGGTTATCTATTCCACGTAGTGAGCGCTAAAACTAACGCCTTCCGACTTCCTTATTCGGTCTTAGAGATGGCTGGAGAGTTGGGAAACACTTTCCTTTTACGTCATCTACAAAAGCAAGTGAATGATCCAAGTGCGCTTTCGTGGCTTTTTACAAGGCAAATCACCAGCCGATTGTTGCTTTTACCTATGCGCCATCAACTCATGCGTGAATTTATTGCTAAGCGCTATCAAGGAGAGTTGGTTCCAGAAGAAATCAACACACTGACCCGAACCGTTTGGCAGCATTGGCTTGGCGATGCGGTAGAAAGTGTCGACCAGTACCACTGGGCAATGAAGCCTCACTTTTTCCGCATTGACCGATTGTTTTACGACTGGCAATATACCTTTGGCTTTTTATTAAGCGGCATCATTGTTTCTGCGTTAGAAGCCCTTCCCGAAGAGAAGAGAACACAAAAATTACGCGATATTTTTCTTGATAGTACAGCGCTCTCCTTTGAAAGTTTGTTTGCCAAACATCTCGGAGAGGCTATCGATACCGTCGCTTTCTGGAAAAAAGCCGTTGATATTGCGCTCGCACCCATTCCACTAAAAAAGAGGGACTGATCTTTCGATAAGATCAATCCCCCCTCTTCTCCAGAGCTTTTCACGCTGAGGCAAAGTAATGCTCCAGCGTGATTTTTCTATTACCCGCGGTTAGTCACACTCTTGAGTGGCACAATCACAATGTTGGCACCAGTACGCTTCGGGTCTGGATAACCAAATTCTGCTTTCGCCCAAGCAGCTCCTTCGACAACTGCATCGGGATATTTTTTGCGCAATTCGCTAATATCCCCAAATTCAATTGCTTGAGCAGGACAAGCTTCCAAGCAAGCGGGCTTTTCACCACGATTCAATCGAGCGATACATCCGTCGCACTTGTAGACTTTCTTTTCGTCCTTGGAGTAGCTAGGCACATGCCATGGGCAAGCGCCAATACAGGCACGACACCCTATGCATTTGCTGTGGTCCTGAATGACCAAACCATTCTCTTCCTTGTGATAAGCCTTCACAGGGCAAATAGCCATACAAGCGGGTTTATCGCAATGATTGCACGGTTGAGTCAAGAAGACCCAGTCATGCGGGTTCTCTTTGCGAGTACGAAGCCATACGCCATCGGGTAAGTTCTTTTCTTCCTTACAGGCGATAATGCAAGCGCCGCAACCAGTGCAACGTTCTCCATGAAAAACAAAACCAAGCTGTGTCATGTTAAATTCCTCCTCTCACATTAAGCCTGTTGAGCGTTCTTTTTGGACGCTTTAGACGGAGCGCCCTCAGGGCGCACATCTACGAGAGTGGAACAGATGGTTGAAGCATGACTCAACGGCTCAACCGTATCGTTCGTGAGCACGGAACTCGGCACAAAACCGTCCACTCCGAACCACCAACCATTTTCCAGAGAGATCGTACCAGAGATGATGTTGTCCGACAAAATGGCGCGTGCACGGTGTTCGCCGCGATCGTTGAACACCACGACCATTTCTTTGTCAGAAATGCCACGAACTTGAGCATCAGCGCGGTTGATCAAGGCTACCGGTGCGTTTGGGAAGACTTCACGCAACCATTCATTATTCTGGTGGCACGTATGAATATTACGAATCACCTTTCTCTGAATGGCTTGCAATGGGTAGCGCTTAGCAAGCGTTGGATTACCCTTCGGGCTTTCCACTGGGCGATACCAGTGCAATACTGGGGAATAGCCCTTTTCTGCCCAAGCTTCAACGTAGAAATGCGCTTTCTTCGTCGGCGTTGCAAAAACACCACCTTCATATGGGATCCAAGCTTTGTCACCAACTGGACATACTGGAGCCTTCTTAACATCCTCGAGCTTAATACCAGAGGGTTTCAGCACATTTTCTGCCATTTTATCTGGCGTCAAATCAAAGGCTTCACCAAAGCCCATACGTTTGGCTAATTGAGCCCAAATCCAGTAGTCAGGCTTTGCCACACCTTGCGGTTCAACAGCCTTGTCACTCCACTGAACGAAATGAGTACGTTGCCCTGCTAAGAGGGATTCGTATTCAAAGAGCGTCGTCACAGGAAGCACCACATCAGCAAATTTCGCTGTCGGTGTCATCAAAGAATCGGCTACCACTACGAACGGAATATGCTTCAGAGCTTTAATGACAGCGTTAGTGTTCGGCCAAGAACCCACTGGAGCGCAAGTCTGCGTGTAGTAGACATTGATCTTGCAAGGTTTATCTTGCGGGACCCATTCACCAAATTTCACTTTCGGTAGCCCAGGGAATTTCTGCGGTTTCTTAGCTGGAGCGGGAATAGGACTACCAAACTTAGCCATCTGACCCACACCGCCAGCGTCACAAACACCAGTACCAGCACGACCAACCTGACCAGTTAACGCGGCCAAGGTTAAGTGGCAGGCGGCAGCATAACTGCCCATTTCAATACGCTGGAAAGAGCCCATGTTTTCGATAATCATCGCCGCGGGGCTCGTTGCATATTCACGAGCTAAAGCAGTCATCACTTTGACTGGAATGCGAGTTTCCGTTTCCACTTTTTCGGGAGTCCACACTTCAGCTTCAGCTAGCAACATGGAGAGCACGGTACGGACAGCTGCACTACCCTTCGGGAGCTTGATCCCTTTAAGGTCAAGCGCTGGGTCAATGCCTTCTTTGTCGTGACGAACGATTGCTTTGCTCTTTAAGTCATAAACGAGATAGCTGTTCTTATCTTTAGCGTCTTCACGCAAGAGTTTGCCAGCCTTGTCAACCAGGTACGTCGCGCCCGTATGAGCCTTCAAGAATTCTGTATTTAAGAGCTTTTCATGCGCCATTACGCGAATCATGCCAAGCGCCAATACAACGTCAGTACCAGGATTGATCGGAATCCATTGATCTGCACGAGCTGCGGTTTCTGAACGACGCGGATCGATCACGATCAATTTAGCGCCCTTTTCTTTGGCAGCTAAATAGCGCTTCCAATAGGCCTGCATACTTACCATCGGGTTCGTGCCCCAAGCCACAATAAGCTTGGCATCGGCAATCGTATCGCGTGTATCAACATAGCGCTTGCCAAACATCGGCACCATGGCTGACGTCACAGCACCACAGCACAAACTACCAATCTGATCGGTCACACCACCCAAATAAGCGCCGAACGCGCCCATTGTTGGGTTAGCGAAACTATCCATATTGCCCGAAGCAGCCGAGAACAAAATGCTCTGAGAACCATCCTTGGCGATCGCTTCTTTCATCTTGCTCACAATCAAATCAAGGGCTTCGTCCCAAGTCATGGGCTCAAATTTACCTTCGCCCTTTTCACCAACACGCTTTAGAGGTGTGAGGACACGATTTTTTGCGTACATCCACTTAATACGAGAAAGACCACGAGCACAGGCCTTACCATCGTAAGGATTGTCAGAAGTGATTTTGACAACCTTGCCATCCTTCACCTCTGCCTTTAAATGACAGTGAATGCACTCCATGGTGCAACTTGCATGGAATGACTTGAGGGCGCTTTCAGGCTGCCCAATAAGGGAGGCGCAACCACCCACCATAGAGCTGACAGCACATGCACCCGCTGCCGTGAAAAGACCACGACGGGACAATTCCCAAACTGCAGATTCTTCTGAAGGCATGGTTGAAGCAGAAACTGTGTTTATCTCCGAATTGCTCTGTTCTACTTGATGAATATTTTCTTTAAGCATCAATGTCTCCTAACAGGAAAAATGAAAAACAGGATGCCCAAAGGTTTTTGTTAAAAGAAAAGACCGCCGCACGGGGTTATGCAACAGTCTCTTTTCTTTGGAGGATCTGCATGACCTGTTTTTACCCTAGACAGAGTAAGCAGAATCCTCCTAATAAACAAGAGTTAGGAAGCTTTTTAATAGCTCAAAAAAGCAATCTGACTAGCACTAATTAGTATTGTTTTCTTCACGCCAAGTCTTAGGGGTTACTCCATAACGCGCCTTAAAAAGTTTGCTCATATGGGTGGCATGAGGAATGCCATTTCGGCGACCAATCTCTGCAATGCCAACATTGGCCATGTGGTCTTCTTTGAGTTGTACGGCAATGCGTTGGAGCCGAATTTCTCTAAGCTGCACAAGCGGCGTCGTTCCTACTGCTTCAAAGAGTACGTTTAGATATCTGAGAGAAATCCCTACCTCTTTAGCAATGTCCTTCATGGTAAGTTTCGAATCGCGAAAACGATGTTCCATCACAGCAAGCGCTTTAGCCCGAAGCTGATCGGGAGCAGAAACAATCACTTGTTCGTTTCTATCGAACTCACTCAAAACAGTACGTAGGAAACAGAAAATCCCATCACAGATATTCGGCACATCTCGAGCGTCAATGAGAGCAATGTCATGCGCTAGAAGCTTGATTTGTCGAGTAAAAACTCTCTGTAAGGGGGTTTCCGAAGAAAAAATTCGGTTGAGAAAATGGTCTGCATGAAACCCTGCATGGGTATAGAAATAATCTTCCGACACTAAAATTTCAAACAACTCCCCTTTCTTCGCCGTGAAGTGTTCAAAACTTTCCCCTTCTACAATCACGAAATCCCCAGTTTTGAGCTTTCTTGCCTCTCCTTGGTGAGTCCGCGTTCTTTCGCCAAAAATGACAAAAATGAGACGTAATGAGCGCGGTGAATCTAATGTCACCGATCTTTTTTTAGCGGAGGGCGGTAGTGACCAAGCGGTTTCAATGGTCGCTGCGCCGTGCTTGACCCATAAGAAATATCCAATTTCTGTTTCAGTGAGCCTAAGCGAAAAATCAAAACTTTCTCGTCCTATAGCGTGTGAATTCGCAGAACGAAATCTAACTCCACGATGCTCCAAAAATAGCTGTAATCGCTGAAACTCTTCTTTTGCCGATCCCCCAGCACTTTGAAGTTCTACTGTGTATTGCTTCGGGGGAGTTTTTTGAACAAAGTTTTCTTCAGTGGAGTCCATAATACGAGAAGCCATAGTTAAGCCTATTTGGGATATTGCCTCTTAGAGAAGGTTTGTCAATTTTTCGTAAAATATTCTAAAAAACTAAACTATCGTATTCAAGCATTATCTATAGCATAAAATAGAACTTTTTTCTGCATCTTGTGATATAGGGAAAACACCAATACAGAGCAAAGACAAGTTGGTCGATTCGCAACTTATGGTTGCGAGCGCATGAAACTTAACTCCTCACTCTCTTTCTATACTTTTTCCGAGGGAATAGAAATTTTTGTGTCTTGTGAGATAATGGCGTCTATAGAAAAAGTATTTCACCACGACCACAGAACAGGAGAAATCCCGTTTGCGCGGTCCATGTAACTTAAGCAACCGCCAAAAACTCAGTCAAGTGATACACACTGGCGAATATAGTGCTGAATCCGGTCTATCTCTTCTCTAGAGGCCATTGAAACGGCAACTGTGAGGGAAATGTGTACAGCGCGGGAATTAATCAGCCTCATGGTTTAAATGATGATCATTGTTTTATTGAATATTTTGAGAACGAATTGAGATGGCACCGAAAGTTTCTATTATTGTTCCTATCTTTAACGTAGGACTTTATCTGGAGCAATGCTTGCATTCTTTAGTGAATCAGACCATGTCTGAAATCGAAATTATTCTTGTCGAAGATTGCAGTACGGATAATTCTTGTGAAATTGCTGAAAATTGGTCAAAGCGTGATGGACGCATTCGTTTAATCAAACATGAGACGAACTCTGGTTTATCCGCGTCCCGGAATACAGGTCTTAGAGATAGTCGCGCGCCCTTCATTTTGTTCGTAGATAGTGATGACTATGTTGCTTCAGATTACTGCGAGCAGCTATATGGCGCGATTACAAAATACCAAGCCGATATGGCTATGTGTCGCACGGCGACCTTTTCTAGCCCTGGCTGTAAAGGTAGCAGTTTCGGGCATTACTGGGACTGCCCCTCTAAGAGCGAAGAAGGATGTTGCTCGTTGGATGAAGAAATTTTGAAAAAAATAAATTCTTGTGTGTGGAATAAAATTTATCGCCGCGACCTTATTGCAGATAACAACCTAGAGTTTCCCGTTGGCTTGAAACACGAAGATGAGTATTGGTGGCGGCTTTACACGTGCTATGCGAAAAATATTGCTTGGACTCAAAAGCAACTATATTTTTATCGCTTGCGCTCAGACTCGATTATGCGGCAGATTCATCAAGATGAGCAGTTAAATCTATTGCAGATTGGCATTCGAGTTTATGAAGAAATTAATAAGCGCGGCATTGAAAATAAGAAAAAATTAGCGTTTAAGTTCTTCATTGAATCTCTTGTTACTCAGTATCAACGTATTAGTGTTTCGAACAATTCGAAAGGTCTTCAGCAGAAAATGCAGAAGGTTGCTCATGACTTTATCGAAAGAAATGCTTTGACTTTAAAGGATTTCTCTGGATCTAAAGAAAATGTTTATCATTATATTATGGGGGAAACCTTTAAAAAAGGATACTTAAAAACGGTATCGACTCCAGAAAAAGAAAAATATTTCCTTGGAGAAAGATTCCTGATATGGGCCTGGAAATATAGATACGGGAAAGGTTATATCAAAGGATATTTGTTTGGATTTATTCTTTTATGGAAGAAAAAAATTGTTGAGTGAGCCGAGAATAGAAATAAAGCGCTGATTTTTTCGATCTCGATTGAAAAATTTATGCTATTTGTGTGATCGGGACTTTCCCCCGTTAGAATGTACTCATGCCAGCACGTAAAAAAGGACACACCGTCTGCGCTTTGCTGGATGTTTTTCTAACATCGCTATCCACTTTAAAAGCGCAAAGTGTGTCCTTTTTCTTTTAACGTAGGCGACTTTTTACCACCCGCCCGAGAACCCAATTAAGAGGTTCGTGTACATATCGTAGAGCGTCAAGAGGCTTTCTTCAGCGAAGTCCACATTGGCGTGCTCGTTTTCGCCTGGAAGCGCTGCCCCCACTAAGAAGTAGCCCGCTTTCCCGCCCATACTCTGCACACGACGAATCATGAGGGTTGCGTCGTCACTGGAATTTAGGGGTGCAGTGGGGAGTACATCCTTACAGCGACGGGCGCGTCGTGCGCAAACAGCGATCATCTGCGTCACAGCATCGTCTGGCACAAAGTCTACCGCCTCACCCATGATGAGGTGTCGGCAACCTACGCCAAAGGCCATTGCGCACCCTTCTGCACGTTGAATAGCAATCGAGGTGAGCTGATGGTTAATCGCTTCACTTTCACCACGCACTTCCACTTCAATCTTGGCATGAGAGGCCACAATATTGCGCCCTTCCCCTGCGTGCAGTGTCCCTACGTTCACACGCGTCATCCCTTCACTGTGGCGAGGGAGTGCCATCAAAAGGAGCGCTGCATCAGCCGCGGCAAGCAATGCGTTGTGCCCTACTTGCGGCTGCATCCCAGCGTGAGAAGCCGCCCCTTCAAAGATGAAGTCAATTTTGGTGGTGCAAAGGAATTTCCCTGCTGCCGAGACAACGGTCCCTGCGGGAAGATCTAGAGCGATATGTGAGCAAAGGAGAAGGTCAACGTCATCCAACGCCCCCGACTTCACCATCGATAAGCCCCACGCGAGCCTTCTTCACCAGGTTGGAAAATGAATTTGATGCTCCCGTTGAGGCGCTCTTTGTTAGCAATCACAAAGTCCGCCAAAGCGTAAGCCACTGCCTGATGTCCATCGTGCCCGCAAGCGTGCATCACGCCTCGGCGCATCGAAGTGAAGCCTTCTCGATAAGGAATGTGCGCGCTATCTTCTGGCTCATCCATATAAAGCGCATCGAGTTCTACGCGAATCGCAATGGTGCGACCGGGACGCCCCGTATCAAAGGTGGCCACCATCCCGGTAATCCCCGACATACGGGCAAGGAGCGTTTCGCTCACCCCAGCGGCGCGCGCTTTTTCTTCTGAGAGTTCCACCTCTTCGGCATTACGACCTCGAATAAAGACGGGGTCGATGACCTCACGACCAATACGCACTTTAAAGCCCAAGGCTTCAAAGTACTCCGCCGCACGCGCGGTGGCGATAAATTCTGTCCACCCTGCTTCTGGGATCGCGTGAATCTGGCGACGACGCGCCACAATTTCGTGCTCGTGAACAGGGTCTACCCAATTGGGCATTTGTGCTGCTGGGGAAGGTTCCTCTTCTAGGAGTCGCTTTCCTTCATCCATCATGTCGGGCATTTTTTCTTCATTCCTTCTTTTTTTTGGGCTTAGAAGATCCTCTAGGCATCTCTCAGCTAAATGCAAGAAAAGCGCTCTTTTCCTTTTCCAAACGGGTCCTGTTCGTTTAAAGAAAAGTGGCTAACTTGCACTCAGGTTGGCCAAGTGAGAGACCATATTCTTTTTCGGGCTATTTCTCTTCCTGCGCTTTCTCGTCCGAACTATTCAACGCAGGGCTAGTCAACGAGGGCGTTGCACTCGGGAGCGGCGCCGCAGGAGGCGCTATCGGTGGGAGCAATCCCGCCATTTCACGCCTTGCATCTCGCGCCTCCGTGAGCTGCGCCATCATGTCGGAAACATCCTCCTCTTCTACCGCACGGCGCAAGTCTTTTAACGTGCGCTCAACAAGGTCTAAGGTTTCAAGGAGTGCTCCTCGATTGGCAATAAATATATCTCGCCAGAGCGTGGGATCGGCTTGCGCAATACGCGTAAAGTCGCGAAACCCGCCTCCAGTGGCTTTAAATGCGGTTCCGCCCACGGGTGACTGGCGCACAGCGCGCATCATCGCGTAGGCAATCAAGTGTGGCGCGTGAGAGACAAGCGCGTAGACGCGATCATGCGTTTCGGGGCTCATCACCACCATTCTTGCCCCAATCGCCTCCCAGAGCGACTTCACGAGCGCGAGTGCCTCTTCGTTCACGCCAGGAAGCGGCGTTACCACCGCCGCTACCCCCTGAAAGAGCTCAGCATTAGCGGCACTAATCCCACTTTTCTCGCTCCCTGCAATCGGATGCAAAGGAACATAGTTCGCGAGAAGGTCACTTCGCAAGAATCGACGTGCCGCTGCCACCACTGGAGCGCGTACACTTGCCACGTCGCTCACAATGGCATTCTTTTTGGCAAAGCGAGAGATTTCAGCAAAGACACTTCGCATTGCTGCTGGGGGCACAGCCACCACAATCACATCCGCTTCGCTCACGGCTTCTTTCACGGACTGCGTCACGCGGTCTGCTAAGTGATGCGCTTTGGCAAAGTCGAGCGTCGCTGGGCTCAAATCCATCGCAGTGGTCATGAGCTCCTGAAACTGGGGCTCACCCTGCTCTCGTAGTCCTTGCCACGCAAGGAGCGCCGAGCCTCCAATTAACCCAAAACCAATGACCGCAATCTGCATATTCTTCGACGTCCTAAAAAGACGCTTCACTCTGTCTCTATCTTTTTTTTACTGAAAGGTGTCTTGGCGTCCTTTTCATCGATGCCAGCGTTAAGTGTAGCAAAGCTAGGCGTGAGAAGATAGACCGCCCTTTCCCTAGTCTCTCGGTTTAGTGCATCTTCAGACGCTTCATCACCTCGTCTAATTCTTCACTTGTGCGAATATCGAGCTTACGGTAAGCGTTTGCGCGGTGCACTTCGACTGTGCGCACGGCGTTCCCTAACCGTTCTGCGGTTTGACGGTTGGTGAGTCCTTGAGAAACGAGTTCCACCACGCGCTTTTCTTTATCGGTCAGTGTCTCCCAACGGGCCTCCCAATCCACCGTTGCGCTCCCTGTGGATTCACCTCGCGCGCTAAAGACGCGTGAGAGCTGTGCACGAGCGGCATTGGTTACTGCTTCAAGGAAGCGCTCATTGTCGACTGGCTTTTGCAAAAAGTCCGTGGCCCCACGCTTTAAAGCCATCACGGCCATATCCACTTCGCCATGCCCAGTGAGGAAAATAATAGGAATGGACCATTCTCTGTCGTCCATTTCCATTTGCGCTTCAAGGCCAGATTTCCCAGGCATACGCACGTCCATCACAACGACGCCAGGCACGCTCGGAGATTCTGACTTTAGGTAGTCCTCAGCACTTTCAAAGGTTTGCACTCGCCAACCTTCGATTTCAAGCACGCACTGGAGCGCATCTCGCACCGCGGCATCATCATCCACCACGCGAATGACGGAAGCAGCTTGCAAGGCTTGCAATTCTTGGGGACTCAATGGGGTCTGTTTTTCCTTCATCACGCTTATCTCCTTATGCTTTTTCCTCATTCATTTGGGCCTCTTCTGCTTCATTTGCTTCTCTTAGAGGCAAAGTAACCAGTGCCACTACCCCGCCCTCTTCTTTAAAGCGGTAGGTAAGCCCCGCGCTGTGCGCTTCTAAAATACCGCGCACAATGGAGAGCCCCAGACCCAGGCCCGTGGGCTTCGTGGTAGAAAGGCTCCCCAGAAGTGCTGCTTGACTCTCAACGCTTAACACTGGACCATTGTCTTCAAAAGCAATAGACAGTGCTGAGTCGTCTTTTCGCATGGTGACTCTAACGTGCGCCACGGGTTTTTCCGAAGCGGCTTCTAGTCCATTTTTGAGTAGATTCACAAAAACAAGTTCCAGCCCTAGGGCGTCTACTGTGAGAATGGCATCATCGCCCTCTTGAAGGGTAATTTCGCCTTTAAAGCGCGCAGAGAGCTTTAAGTCGTTCACCGCTTTGCCCACCAACGCACGAATAGAAACGGCATCGCGCGGTGGACGATCCGCCTTGGCGTAAAGACGTACGCGCTCCACAATACTGTTAGCGCGCTCAGTTTCGCGGAAAAGTTTTTCCAGGATGGGCGACGTTTTCTCGAGCGTGGTAAGAGTCTCCTGGCTCATGTCTTCCGCGCCCTCTTCTTTTCCACTCAGAACCTTGCCAATCGCGCGCTTTAAGGCAAAGAGGTAGAGCGAAATAGCAGACAAAGGCTGGCGCATTTCATGCGCAAAAATACTGGAGAGTTGTGCTACTGCGCCCATTTTTTCCAAGCGATCAATGCGAGCGCCCGCTTCACGTGCGGCGACTTCGAGTTTCTTTTGCTCTTCAAGGGCTTCGGTTAAGGCTTGTGTGCGAATGCGTACCAGGTAGCCCACGCGCAAACTATGGCTCACAAGGAGTGCGAGCGCCAGAAGAATCGCAAAGACCCAGCCCTTGGCTTCTTCCCAAATTTTCTCGAGCGTCCAATCGTCCAAATAACGGTACGGCCCCACATGCAAACGTTCAAAGAGCTGATCAACGCTTGAGTAGTCCGTTGCCACCCCCCAGTAAAAGCCATTTTTCCCTGCGGGCGGCATCTGCAAAAGCGCTCGCGTCACCAAACGCGAGAGCCTGGGGTCTGTGCGCGCAGTGGTCGCCACCGTCCAGGCAGGATAGAGATCAGTGGAGCGCTGGCAAACCTCTCCCTTGGCGGTGACATTGTGAATCACGCGGTAGCGCCCTTTGTCTTCTGGGTGCTCAGAGAGATAGTTTTCCAGTAAACAGAGTCGGAAAAATGCCACATCGGCGTGGTAATTTTTGAGTTCCTCAAACGCGCCGCCAATAGCAGGCCCGTCACCCAAGAATTTCTCAGAAGCGAAAAAGGTGTTGGGGTCATAGCCCTCTTTCACCAATTCTCCCATCGGGATATCATACCCTGTGAAGCCCCCGCGAATACTTGAGACTAAGCGGCGACCTTGAAGGTCTGCCACTGTCTGCAGATCCTCTCGCCCATCGAGCACCACCATCGCGACCGCTTCACTCTTATTGGGATCGGGGTACGTTTTGGAGAGCCCTGTGGCTAAGTCACGCGCGCCCTCTAAAACCAAGCGGCGGTAGAGCCCCGAGCTCGCAATAAAAATATCCACCTCGCCCAAATGCACTGCGTCTGAGAGCGTTTTCAAAGAGTACGTTTGCACGCGAAGCGCATCTTCGCCAAAGAAATTCTTGAGTTGCGAGACCGTTGCATCAATGAGGCCCTCGAGTGGCGCAGGAGAGGCGTAACGCACAAGCCCCACCCGAAGAGGGTGTGTTTTCGAGGGCCACCCAAAGTCGGTGTAGCCATAAACCAATTCGCTTGCCTGCGAGACCGCAGCAATCTCAGGCTCTTCTTTACTCGTTGCAACCACATTTTCCGTATCCGCTTCTAAGGGCGCGGCTTTTTCCGCTTTTTCCGTATTGCTCACCGAAGGGACGGTGTAGACAATCTTTCCGCTAGGCGCTTTTAAAAGGGCACCAGGCGTCGCAGCGCCTAGACTTTTAAGAAGCAAAAAGTTTTCTTCTGTGACGGCGGAAAGCCCATTCACTGTCTCGCTTTGCGGGGCGGCAACTGATGGCACAAGAGTGAGTGTCTCGCCCGTTTTTCCCGCCTGTAAACTTTGCACAGGATCTGTCAAAATCGGGCTTTCCGTAGCAGCCCCAACGCTAGTACTGAAAAGAACACTCGTCCCGAGCGCAATGAGAAGTGCAACCTCTATGAGCCCTTTTGCACGCCGAAAAGACACACCCCTCCCTTCGGCGCTCTGCTGAGCGCGATTTCGTGTGGGAAAAGCGGTGCGTCGCGGCATGAAAAAACTCCAGAAACTCGGAAAAAACAAAAAAAGCGAAAAACGTTAAGGTTTTATGCGCCTCAGAGAGAGAGGCACTTGAGCTCTTATTTTAATGGAGACTCTTCCTTAACAGAAACTGAAAACTTCACGCTTCTTTGATCTGATACTCCACTACTTAGTGGAGCACTCACTCTAAACTCTCCTGCGAAGAAAGCGAAGTGAGTGCACTTGCCCGATCCCAACCTTCTAGTAGAAGGCTCTCAAGCAAGCGCATCAAGAACACTTTCGCTCATGACCTCTTTCTTTTCTAGGAGATAAATCTATGTCCACGAACTTGAAGCGTCGCGGTCTCCTCACCTCTGGTTTGCTCGGTGCTGCCGCCCTTGGCGCTGCCCCGATCGCTAGCGCTGCGGAATCCGCTGTGAAGCACGCCTCCCCCGATGAAGAATACGATGTGGTAGTGATCGGTGCAGGTCCTGGTGGCCTTGTGACCGCTATTACCGCGCATGACGCTGGCGCTAAAGTCGCGCTTTTTGAAAAGCGTGATCGTCCTGATGGCAACGCCATCTTCGCCTTGGGCTCTGTCTGTGGTTGGGGTACCCGCCACCAGGCCGAACAAGGCATTAAGGATACGGCCGAAGACTTCTACGCCATGATGATGGACATCTCCAAGCAGATGGGCGACCCGGTCTTGAACCGTGTGTATACGGATAACATTTCCGCGGGTATCGATTGGCTCGAAGCTGATATCGGTGTGAAGTTTGGCAAGATTCGTCCCATGCCCTATCCCCGTCTTGGCCGCACCTGCCGTGTGGAAGGTGAAGGCATCACGGGTGGTGCTCAGTTGGTCCGCAAGCTCTTGGCTGCTGCCAAGAAGCGCGGTATTCCTCTTTTCTTCCAGCACAAAGCCATTGAACTCACGCACGACGAATCCTTCACGGTGACGGGTGCTAAGTTCTTGACCCCGGCTGGTCAGAAGACGGTGAAGGCCAAGGGTGGCGTGGTGATCGCCACGGGTGGCTTCTCTGCTAACCCTGAAATGGTGGACAAGTATATCGGTGGTTGGGCTACCCGCATGGTCTTGCGTGGTTCTCGCTCCACCACGGGCGAAAACGTCTCCTTGACGATGCCGCTCTACACCAAATTCGTCAACATGGACCAGTTCCACTCTGGCCCGATCGTGGGTGCTACGCACGTGAATCCTGCTGACGTCTTGAATTCTGGCTATGGCGTTCAAGTGAACACCTCCGGCAAGCGCTTCATGGACGAAAACAACACCTACGTGATTAAGGCTCGCACGACCGCTCAGCAGACCTTGGATAACATGGCCTGGGTGATTGTGGACGCTGACTGCTCTGTGTTGGACAAGGTCATTCCGAAGTTTGACCGTTTGAATAGCCCCTATGGTAAGGCTGATACGATTGAAGAACTCTGCAAGCAAGTGAAGTTGCCCGCAGAGGACGTGAAGAAAGCTGTGGATGCTTACAACGCCGCTCTTAAGGCTGGTAAGTTGAAAGAAATGGTGCCTCCCTGCACCTACAAGAACCCCCACCCCGTCGCGAAGGCTCCGTTCTACGCCATCCCCTTCCAGGGTGGTATGACCGCCACGTTCGGTGGTCCGTTGATCGACCGTTTCGCTCGTATCCAGAACTTGGACGGCGACTCGATCCCGGGTCTCTACGCTGTGGGTAACGCCGCTGGCGGTATCTTCTTCCACAACTACGCTGGTGGTGCTCAGTTGGGTGCTGCGACTGTCTTCGGTCGTATCGCCGGTGCACATGCCGCTCAACGTGCTAAGGCCTAACCAGACAAAGGGGAAAATTCAAATGTTGAAGAATGTGATTCTTTCTTGCTGCTTTGCTGCAGCAGTTGCAACGACCAGTTTTGCTGTGGCCGCTGATGCGCCCGCCCAAAATCCGACGCTCTCTCAGATGCATGGCTCTATGTGGCCTAAGCAGGACGGCAAGTGGGCTGTGAAGGACCAGTGCTTAAAGTGCCATGGCTCCTTTGATAAGCTCGCCGAGCAGACCAAAGATGTGGTTCCTAACCCGCACTACTCACACTTGGGTGAAGTCGATTGTATCGCTTGCCACAAGGGTGATAAGAGCGAACCGGAACTCACCTGCAACCAGTGCCATAAGTTCACGTTGCATAAAAAAGCTGAAGCGAAGTAATTCTTAGTCTCCACTTCGCACTAAGCTTTCTCGAGCGTCTCCCAACAAGGAGGCGCTCGATTTTTTTGTGTCTTTCGCGTCTTTCTCGTAACTAAAAAGGACTCCACCTTTTGAGTGAAGTCCTTCTCCTGCTTAGTTAAAGATTAGCGTGGTTAGAACTGCCAACGCACTCCTGTGTTAATCGCCCAGCTGTTGTCGAGCGCGTTACCGAATTGGTATTCCGCGTCAACGTAGCTGTAAACGTTCTTACCAAAGAGCGTTTGCGCACCAAAGCCCACATCGTACCAGCTGCCACGGTTGTTGAGCGTCACGTGCGTACCATCGGCTGGAGTCGTACGGTCAATGGCTTTAATACGCTGTTCGCCTGCCCATTCGTGGAGCCAATCGGCCTTCACATAAGCTTGCGTACTCTTCGCACCAAAATCGCGACCAAAGCGGAACCCAGCGCGAGAGATGAAGGAATCAAGATTACTCATCTTCACGTAGGTACCCTGCGTCGTCGTGTAGTCAGCACTACTCACCGACACATACTGCAACTGCGCTTGCGGTTCAAAGAACCAAGCGGATTCCCCAAGGGCAATCTTCTTGCCGCCTTCAAAGGAGAGACCGAAGAGATTGTTGTGGTAGTCGCCCTTAATCGTTTCGCCACGCGTATTTTGGATCTTGAAGTCAACCTTCAAGCGACCATAGCGGAACACGGCGTCCGTATACCAACCACTATCACCCAACCACGTATAGTATGCAGTCAAGCCAACGCGGTTGTTCGGGCTGTCGCCTGCCACAGCACGGTAGTCAATATCGCCATCGCGATAGTCAACGGCGATACCCTCTAAGCGCTTCCCGCTTTCCACATTCCAGGTATGTTCATAACCCGTCTGATAGGCGGTATTCTTCGCGCGGAAGTTCGCCTGCGCAGCGTTCGTGCCGATACGATCGTGACACACACGCACCCAAAGACCATTGTCGCCATCTTCAGCCATACGCCGGTCGCCCATACGTTTATTCAAGCGATCAATGTCGATCGACTGCCAGTACGTACCACGAGCCGTGGCAATAATCGTTTCACCGCTCTTAGAAGGTGTGATGATTGGCGGCTGGGGTTCTTCCGGATCCGTCGGATCGACTGGATCCGACGGATCTTTAGGTTTGGGCTTCTCTGGCAAGTTTTCGTTCTCTGTGCTCTGATCGAACGTGAGATACCAGTATTGACTGGTCGCATCACCATCACTATCTTCGCCGAACATTGCGTTGGTGAACATCAACCTCATCAATCATGATGGCGCCGTCTATGCCATCTACGGTGTCTGTTGCCTTGAGGTTAGCCCTAGCTGCGCCATCCAAATAAAGGCCATATCTCACAGAAAAACTTTCCGTTTCTCCACTCTCTAAGAAAACAGTGCGCGTTGTAGGATCAATCGCGGGAGCGTTATTTTCGGCTATCTTCCCGCGAAGATAAATATCAGGAGACAGGTCGCCTTGTGTTTCCAGATTAAGCGATGTCCAGTTATCCTCATAATTTCCTTCTTTGGCCTCGAGGCAAACACTATTTGTGAACACCACTGTTGTCTCGTTTTCACTCCACAGCGTAATTGACAGAGACCCATCTTTGACTTCTGTACAATCTAGATCTGCCTTTCTGTGGATACGTATGGCAATGTCTGACTGTGCTTTAATTCCACCCCCGATTTCCAATATTTCCGCATCCATACTGAGCTTTTGAGCGCCAGCCTCAGCATAAAGTGCGTACTGACCATCGGTATGGGCGGACTGATTAATCCTAATACCATGGTCGCCCCTTAGTGTCAAGGAGGCGTCTTTGCCAACATAGACGACAGAGTACATGCCATCTGGCGTTTTCTCGCCAACGGCTTCTAACGAGTGGCCTCAATTTTCATTGCTCCACCCTCAGGCGTCAGAACAATCCATCGTTTTTGCGTGAAAAGCCCAAAATTAGAAGTCTCGCTGTTACCCGCTAATATCGTGATGGGGCTCTTATTCACACTCGTAAAACCAAGGTTTTTTGCGCCTTCTTCATTCCAGAGATTGAAAAAGGCATCAGAAGCATTAATGACGAGTTCGCCAGAGTTGCTCCCACTACCCGCAACGATATTTGTCCCGTTAAACTGAAATTCGCCTTCCGTTTTAGAATCGGTATAGGCTCCTGTTCTAAAGTCTTTATACGTGTGTTGTTTTTGTTTCTCTGACTCGCCTAGCATGCCATTACCATCAAACACCACGTAGCCACCTGCGTAGACCGGACTATCACCAGAATGGTTGAAGAGGTAAAAAATCTTAGGAATATCTTTACCTGATGCAGGTTGCCCCCCCTTGTTTCAAGCTTCTTCGCTTCCGCCGCAGTCGGTCCGCCCGCTGGTAGATCTCGACGAACATCGATATCTTCATCGGCTGCTAGCACTGGTGCGCTCGTCAAAACGCCCATTATGGCTATCGCGAGTTACTCATAGGCAAATGTTCTCTTTCTCATCTAACTTTCTCCTCACAGAAAGGGATTGTGCATGTTTTTAAGGTGAATTTTTAATTAAATTTTTAAATAAAAATTTCATTCTTTCTCATCATCACTGGCTAAAAGAGAGGAAGTATTTATTGACATATTAAAAGCGAAAAATGGTCTCCCTGGGCACTATTTAAGATATAACGTCCACTAAATTAAAAAATATGCAAAAAAAATAAGTGCCAAAAGGTATTTAAACGTTCCCAATTTCACCATATCTCTATTAGATGACAATGTCAATCGCTAGAACAGTCTAATCCGCGAAGATTGTCTTTAAATTATCACTCGTAGGAATTTGACGTAAGGGTTATCACACAAAAAATATCTATTTAAGAACTTGTCAGTAATAAAGAAAATTATTTTTTGCTTAAAAAATTTACTGATTTTGAATTAACTGAATTAACGCCTCACTTTCGCTTCGATGCTTGAAAGAGACAGGTGGCTTTGTTTCTTCTCGCGGAAAATCCCAATTGGCAGCGCAGCCTCGCTTCTTTAAAATAAGAAGAATCTAGAAGATTTCTTGACGTACTTCGGCCCCTACTCGCACATCCCTGTCACTCACGGAGGTGGCGCGTAATGCTCTACAAATCCTGTCTTTCTTTGCTCATCAGCGCATCTGCATTCATGAGCAACTCCACTTTTGCCTTGGTTTCAACCGAGCCCAACGCGCAAATCCCAACGCCAGGCATGGTGACGCTTCTCGACGTTTCCTCCCACTACTGCATTCCTTGCCGCGCAATGAAACCTCGGCTCGAGAGCATGAGCAAACGTTTTGACGAGACGAGACTCGCTAAAGTCTTTTTGGTGGAGATGGAAGACGATCCAAGCATCATTGATCGCTTTCAAATTGATGTGACGCCAACATTCCTCTTTTTCGATGCCAACGGAAAAGAAGTGGCCCGTCTGCGTGGGATCGTGGAAGAAGCAGAGCTCGCCAATTTTCTTCAAAAATTGAGAAGCGAGAAAGAGAAAGGTTAAGTCACTAAAGATCAATGTTAGATCCCTAATTAACAAATCGATACAATATTTCATTTTTTAGTCTTTTTAATCTTTATATCTTCGTGAAGATTAATTGACGCTCATATTTATACACTCTGAAATAACTTTCAAAGAGATGACTTTGAGGACTGGCCTATCCTACTGAAGGCAGCCCTATTTGCGTCTTGAGCAAAGTTTTGTGTCCTCGCCTCAGAGGAGAAGGAGTTAAAAAATGAGTGATCGCGTCATTGGACTGTACGAGGAGCGCCTGAGAGCACGGGTTTCACCCGAGCTTTCCTATCACCACCCGCCTCATTCACTATAAGCAAGGTGGAGATGAGCGAGAGCTTCTATTCTTTGCCGAAGAAATTCGCACCCGCCCAGACGCCCCGCTTTGGAGCACGCGCGAAGATGGCCTCATCCGAGTGGTGCTTGCCCATGCGTCAGACATCTCAGAGTCGCTCATTGCTGATGGCGTGGTCTACCTCACCAACGCGCTGATTCAGATTTCTGGTGAGAGTTTTGAAGCCGGCGCAGAGAAGCCTGAGCCTCATGTCTATACGAACTCGCTTGGTATTGTTCTCATGCAGCCACAATTGGAACTCACTCTGGAAGGGGACTGATCATGACGAAATTTGATGGCGATGGTCCTTTTAAAGGCTATGTGAGAGCGAAAGTCACGAAAGAGAAACCCCTCCACTTTTAATGTTGTTAACCTACATAACGGCGAAAGAATGACGGTGCTGAATTTTGCCGCCTACATCGTGGACCAATATGATGAAATGCTCTATCAAGTGACTGTCTGGAACGCGCCTGACGGCTCGGAAAAGCATATTTTTGACAGTGTGGTGTATTTCATTGACGGCAAAAGGCAAATAAACACCTTCACAAAACCTGACGGTAGCGTGGTCATCTCACACGTGCTGCTACCACGCAGTATTGCGCTCGATGTGGTGCGACCTCGCGTGAAAGTGCAATTGCGCGTGGCAAAGAAGGCAGATGCGCCTCGCGATTAACTAGGCGTTCCAGGCACAGCTAAAAAAACAAAACCTCCGTTGCGCACTCAGCTCTCCGGAGGTTTTGCGTTGGAGAAGAAGTGAACTTCTCATCTCCTTATTTAGTAGTAGCGGATACTTTCGTTACGTGCTCCTTGGCGTGCTTCATGCTCAAGGCGCGAGGGGACCCAGCGGCGGCAGAACGACATCAGCTGCTCCATAATATCACGCGAGATGTATTTTTCGCGATGTCGGCAAAAACTCAACTGACGCTCAAACTGTTCAGGTAGCCGCACGCGCTCCAATCTCGGGCCAAAGAACGGATCTGAGAGCACACGGTTCGTCATAAAGGTGAGCCCCATCCCGTTCATCACCATGCCAATGATGGCTTCAAAACTGTTGACCGTCGCCACGATCTTCGGGCAGTAGAGGCGCTGCGAGAGTTGCGCATTGAAGAAAATGCGGGTCGAGGAACCCGGTTCACGCAAAATCCAATTTTCTTCCGAGAGTTTTTCCCAAGAAACGACTTCGTTGGTTAACCGATGCCCACGTGGCGCAACCACCACGAGTTCGTCCGTCATCCAGGGCTCGGTGATCAAGTCTAAGTCGAAAATTGGCCCTTCTACTAAGGCGATATCGGCGCTAAAGTTGCCTAAGTGCATTGCCACATTGGAAGTGTTTGTGACTTCCACTTCAGGAAGCCAATTGGCGCTCGCGTAGAAGTCACGGAACAAGTCCGCGATAAAGAAGACCCCAATCGAGAGCGTCACGTCGAGCTTTAACTGTGCGTGGGAAGGATGCTGGAAAAAGTGTTCTGCATCGTCCGCGCGACGCACGAGTTCGTCAGCAGTACTTTTAAAAGCGCGGCCTTCAGCACTTAATACCGCACGCCCTTTACTGCGCTCAAAAAGATTCACCCCAAGACGCGTTTCCAGGTCCGTAATGGCCTGACTCACCGCAGACTTGGTAATCCCGAGAATAGCCCCCGCATCACTAATACTGTCACTTTGTGCAACGGCTAGAAAGATCTGCACTTGTCTTAGGGTTAGAGACATGAGGGCCTCCTCAAAATAGGTCGACTCTCCTCACTTCCTCGGACCTCTTTTTCGCTCTTGCTTTCTCAGAGAGGGAAACTGCCGAAAAATGGGAGAACAATACATGTTTGTCAAGGTTTAATCTATTTAAACCTTACCTTTTATTCGTTAAGTTAATGATAAACAAGCTGTTCAAAACTGGCTACTTAGGATTAATACTAATGGCTAGGTGATTAGAGATGTGCTTCTCGTTTTTTCTCTTCACGGACGCCTTTTCCACAGCTTCTTCATTGTCTCTTCTCTTCGCTTTCCCCTATAATGCACTGCACCTAGGCTAGCGAAAGTGAGCGGGCTTTTCCGTTTTACTCCTAGTCACCAAACAATGTAGAAAATCTCTCTCGAAGTCAGGAATTGTGATGAAAGACGACAGCATCATTACCTTGGAAGTCGCCATTGAGCGAGCGCTTTTAGATGACCTTCTAGAAGCTGCACAGCATCGTGGTCAAAGCATTAGTGAATTTGTCGAAACGGTTTTGCGCCGTGAAGTGGAAGTGGTTCGTCATGAACCCGTGCACGAGATCGACACCACTGACGAAGACTAATCACGCGACACAAACACTCACAGCGCAACTCACGACTCACTGAGAGAAAAGGAGGCACTTAACGATGCCAGCAGCAAAAAAAGTTCTTTTGATGATTTTGGATGGATGGGGAATCGGTCGTGGTGACAAGGCCGACGTGGTCAGCCACGTCTCTAACGGTCACTTAGCCGCCCTCACCCAGCGCTACCCTCACGCCACGCTTCGCACCGATGGGGAAAATGTGGGTTTGCCTAACGGCCAGATGGGCAACAGTGAAGTCGGTCACATGAATATTGGCGCAGGCCGTGTGCTCTACCAGGACTTGGTGAAGATCAACCGCGCTGTGGCGCAAAATACCCTTGGCTCCCTCCCCGCTGTTCAAGCCCTTCTCGCCGTAGCAAAGAAGCCGAGCGCTACGCTTCACCTTCTGGGACTTTTCTCAGACGGTGGTGTGCATAGTCACATCGCCCATCTCTATGCCTTTGGTCGCTTAGCCAAAGAAAACGGGATTGAACGCGTTGCCGTGCATGCCTTTATGGACGGGCGCGACACGGATCCTAAGAGCGGTCTCTCCTTTATTGATGCCTTCCGCGCTGAGCAAGCCACAGGCAAGATGGCGGGTGAACTCGTCTCCATGATTGGTCGCTACTGGGCAATGGACCGAGATAAACGCTGGGAGCGTGTAAAGCGCGCCTATGACCTGCTGGTCCACGGTGTGGGCGAAGCCACGACGGACTTTCGTCATAGCTTAGAGACCTTGTACGAAAAAGGCATCACGGACGAATTTGTCGAACCCTATGCGCTTAGCGCTGATGTGCCCATGCACAAAACGATTCAGCCAGGCGACACGGTGCTCTTTTTGAATTTCCGCAATGACCGCGCAAAGGAACTGACGACCGCTTTAACGCAAGCCTCTCAAGAAGGCATGACGCCGATTGAAAACCTCGCCTTCTTCACGATGACGCCTTACGATCCGACTTACCAAGGATTGACGGTGCTTTTCCCTAAAGAAAATGTCAGCAACACGCTGGGCGAAGTTTTGGCTTCAGAGGGTTTAAAGCAACTCCGTATTGCCGAAACGGAAAAGTATCCGCACGTCACGTTCTTCTTTAATGGTGGTCGTGAAGCGCTCTTTGAAAACGAAGACCACATCATGGTCCCTTCTCCCAAGGTAGCTACTTACGATTTGCAGCCTGAGATGAGTGCACCTGAAGTGACAGAAAAAGTGGTCAATGCGCTTAATTCTGAAGCCTACGACTTTATTTGCCTTAACTTTGCCAACGGCGACATGGTGGGGCACACGGGCGTTTACGAAGCCATTGATAAAGCCGTGCACTGCATCGATAAGTGTGCCGCAGAAGTCATTGTTGCTGCACAAGCGCATGGCTACGAAGTCATTCAGATTGCTGACCACGGAAATGCGGACCATGCACTAAACGAAGATGGAACGCCTAATACGGCGCACTCCTTAAATCCAGTGCCACTCCTCGTCATTTCTGATCGTGTTGCGAGTGTGAAGTCTGGCGTTTTAGCTGACGTAGCGCCCACGATTCTCACCCTGATGGGCGTGCCCGTTCCTCCCGATATGACAGGGAACGTCTTAGTAACGATGAAAGCCTAACGTCATCGATCGCACTGTTTATCATTTTTGACCTTTTTAACCCGCTTTTTTCTCTTTTTGAAGAAAAAGGCGGGTTTCCTTTATATGGTCGTTTTTTTAAAAATAAGTTGATTCTTTTTTTCTCTCTTCTTATACAGGAGAAGATCAGTTAAGTTATCCGCAATAACTTTTTCCTGCGTGCGAACTCCTTCGCACGCACCACTACACCTTCTTGAAGAGAAACCAATTTATGCCTCAAAAATCTTTTGCAAGAAAGCAATTTGTCTTGAATCTTTTAGGAGCACTCGCTGTCATTTGGGCGCCACACGTGCTTGCCGTGTATGACGCGAGCACTAACACCGAAACGCTTACCGACCTGATGATTAGTCGCACGCGTAGCGATACCGCCAAGGGCGATATGGTGGACTATATTCATCCAGATCGTGACCTCACCATTACTTGGACGGGACCAAAGCGCTCTGACGACTTTGAGACGCCCATTAAACGGCCTGACGGCAATGCGATTCGCGATGGTAATGTCGATGTGCGAAATCTCACGATTGACGCCAACTTCTTTGAAGACTACGGCTACACGGTCGAAGTGAAAAAAGAAAAAGTCGACGGTCAATGGGTCGAGAAAAAATACCGCCATCCTTATTACCTTGAAATTCGCAATAAAGGCATTTACGCCAGCGACGGCGTGAGCCACATTAAAGCGAGCGGCGATATTAACGTGACCGCTAAAAATGACGGGATTTATACCGAAGCGGGCGGCAGCGTTGTGATCGAAGGTTTTAAAAACCTCACTGTGAAAGGCACGGGCTATTTTATCCTTGATCCAGCGCTCTATATGACCGACCCACCTCCTCCTGCTTATGAAATCCCAGGCGTCATCACGCTAGAGAAAACCAGTGAATTTGAAGCAGGACGCTACGGAGGCAAAGAAGGGATTTACACCACTGGTGCGCACGGCATTGTCGACAATGGCCAAGGCATTGATATTCGTGGCGGAAAAGTGGATATTTTCGCGCAAGGCATGCAACACTCGGCCGTTGGAAACCGCTTGGGCTATGGTGGCTCAGACGTGACGCCAGAGTCGCAAAAACCCTTTGAATTCACGGGCGACCATATCAGCATCATCGCCGATGATGTGAAGCTCGTCTCGCCTGGCGCTGGGATTGCAGCAACTAGTGGCAACGGTGGAAAGAAATTCACCGTCACCGTCAACACAGGGCACCTCTACAGCCTGGGCGGCTGGATTGGCTCCATTAGCATGGGCGGGAATGCAGAAGCGCTCATCAATCAAGATGGCACTAAAGGTTTGATTGAACTCTTAGGGAGCGTTTCGGCTTCTGCTGGCGGCGTTGTGAAAATTAACTTTGATGGCGCAGGTTCTTACGTAAGAGGTGCTGCTGCTGGTGATGATAGTAGTGGCATCGCCTTTAGCGTCGATGGTAAAGGGCGTGACAACTTGACCAATCCTGGCGAAACCAAAATCGTTGCGAACTTCTTTGGCGAAAACCAAACAGTCCACGGTTCCTCTGCAGTTTGCGGAGAGCTGGGGCAGTTTGACCTCACCTCAACCAAAGACAATTTCAGCATCATCAGCGTTGGCGATCCACACAGAGAAAACTTTGCGATTGAATCGAGCGAGGGAGCCACAACCAACTTGGTGCTTCAAGGCAACAATGCCTCGATCACAGGCAGTATCGCCTCATCCTCTAAAGCTAAAACCACGCTGCTTTCGACGGGTGACAATTTAACGATTAATGGCAACCTCAAGGCATCGACCGACAGACACAGTGACCTTTCAACCGATGTTGGTGGAGGATCCGTCTACGTTAAAGTGTCGGGCGCTAACACCACAATGACGGGCTCCTTAGAGGCACACGGGAAAAATAACTCCTTAGAGGCGGTTTTTGAGAAAGATGTCAAACTCGTTGGCAATATCAAAGCGACCGGAATCTATACGGCAACGAGTTCCAGTACCAACCCTGACCTCTGGCAATATTTTGCCACTACTGGCAACAAACTTACTGCAACGTTTAATGGCGTGGTGGACCATGAAGGCCAAATCGAATCCGCAGGTGAAAACACGCTCGCCGTCAAATATTTAGCGAGTGGAAGTCACATTCACCACGAAGGCTCTTCCTACAACTCGCTCGTCAGAAACCGAGGTGTCATGTCTTTAGACTTTGGCGATGGCATCACAGTCTCTGGCAATATGGAAAACGACCAAACTGAGATCAAAGACGGTGACCTCATTAAGAAGAAGCCTGCTGCTAACTATCGCGAATGGATTCAGAAAGGCCAGCTCACCGTCAATTTCGACGGCGCAGACTGGACTGGGTCTATCACCAACTATTCTGGGAAAGCCATCTTCACGATGACGGGCGATGCGACTTGGCACGGAAATATCGTGACGGGGACCAGTGAAGCCGATGACCTCACTGAAGTCACGCTCAAAGATAAGAGTGCTTGGCGAGGTCATGCCTCTGGCACGAAGCGCGCTCCCGCCTTGGGCCACGCAATTTTGACTGATACCGCTCGTTGGGATTTGGACGCCAATAGTGAGCTTGAACTCTTAAAGATGGGAGGCAGTAGTAGTGTGTCGCTCGTCGATACGGGTGAAGACAAGGCACGCCTCTTGCAAACTGCAGAGCTTCAAGGCTCGGGCACGTTCATTCTCGATATGAAATATAAAGACGACAACGTCCTCACCTATCGCCAAAGTGCTATTGATTCAACGCCATCCACTAATAGCACACGCAATGCGGGTAACGAAGATGGAAACGCAGCGCCAACTACCGCCTTTGCAAGCGACTACTTGATTGCAAAGGCGGGCTCAGGCGAATACACCATTGTGGCAAGCGAAGCGAGTGACCTCTCAACGCTCAAAGGTGGCAATAAGCTCTTCTTTGCGAGCGTTCCAACCAATAGCACCACCTTTAAGGCGGGTGCCTCTCGCGTGGTCATCCCCAACCGCGGTTCGCTCTTTAACACGATCTATAGCTACAAGGTCGAAAAGGAAGCGGATACCACTGAAGACGCCACCTTCCAAGGTTTCGAGAACTGGTACTTGACGCTTGACCCGGAAAATACCGGTGAAGAAGTGAACGATAACGGCCGAGTACCGGGCCCCGCTTGGAGTGCGGTGATAGGCCTCTGGCGCGATAACGATACGCTCGTGAAGCGCTTAGGTGAATTGCACTTCATCGACCGCGGTGAGTACGCAAGCGGCAGTTGGGCACGTTTCACGCACCAAAAGACAAAGCGCACAAGCCCAACGCACGCCTTTAGCGCACCGTACGATCGTATCCAGGTGGGTTACGACTGGCAAAAGACTGATCAAGCTCAAAACCATTGGTTCTTGGGCGCAGCCTACGCCTACGGCTGGGGCGACGTGGATTACGCCAAAGGCACTGGCAAGATGCATAGCAATGAAGTGACGCTTTACGCGACACACGTGCGTCCTACTGGACACACTTGGGATATCGTTGCTCGCGCAGGTCGCATTAGCTCTGAATTCACGACGAGCTTGGGCGACAAAGCGAAGTTTAAGAACTGGGCGGCAAGCTTCGGTGTAGAGTACGGAAAAACCTTTGCACTTTCGGAGCGCTTCACGCTAGAGCCGCAAGCGCAGTTAACGTACCACTACCTCTGGGGTGACGATTTCCGCACGCGTAACGGCACAGCGATTCATCAAGACAACGCTGATAGCCTTGTCGGGCGCTTAGGCGTTCTTGCAAGTTATGCTTGGGGTGAAAATGCGCGCTCTGGTCGCCTCTATGCGAAAGCTTCTGTCTTGCATGACTTCAAAGGTGAAATGTCGAGCACCTTCACGCAAGGTTCGACTGTGGAAGATCGCGATGATTTGAGTGATACCTGGTACATCGTTGGGCTCGGCACGAACGTGAAGATGGGTAAGGCATGGCAGGCCTACTTTGATGTGGAAACGGGTCTTGCGGCAACGGTGAAGACGAAGTACAACATCAACGCAGGTCTTCGCTACACCTTCTAATCACTAGATTTTCTTAACCTCAACGGACCTCTCGCTTGGTTAATCGCCAGCGAGAGGTTTTTCTGTTGCGAGGGGCGCTATTTGATTCTCAACCAGTATGATAGAAATATTTTTTCTTCATACTGTCTCGTTTTTCCTATAGAATAGCGCTCGTGTGTCCAAAAAACAAATTTCATCCTTTCATTCACCCATCTCTCCACTTGTTTGAGCGATTTACCGTTGGGCCTTTTTTGCTCTTTGGACGTCCTCTTTTTTTACCCCGCCCTATTTTTTAGAAGGACTATATGAAGAAAAAACTCAACCATTTCCCGCGTAAATTACTTGCCGTGCAAACCTTAGCCGTCGTGGCTATGGCTTGGAATCCTCTCACCACGGCAGCTTCTTTTGCAGCTGATGCAAATTCGACCTCCAATACCGTCACCAAAAACGGTGCCACCACGACCTTCGCCGATGAAGGTTGGCCAGGAAATATCAGTGTTGTTGAAGGTCAATTCGACATCGCTTTGAATGTTGCTGATGCCAAGGTTGGCAATGCTACGAATCCTTCTGAAGTTGCCATCGCAGTTGGTGCGACGGTCTACGACACTAATCCAGCTGACACAGATGCCGCGTTGACGTTCTCCTCCAACGCCGCAAATCAAAAAGTTGTGGGGCCCACGACGGTGGCTGGCAAAGGCGCAACCTTTTCTCTCTCTTCGACTGGCGAGGATTTTAACGTCACGGGCGTGTATTTAAAGAGTAATCCTAACGCCGTGGTTATCTCGGGCGTTTCTGACCAACCCGAATACGCACCTGTCGCTTTTGAGACGCGCCATGGAGCGAGATCCACACTCACTTTTTCTGGAAAGAATACTGTCATCACCGGCAATATCATGACCGAGGATGGCGCAACCACGACTTTAACCTCGGACGCCGAAGGCTTTACGCTTAACGGTAGTCTTCGTACGTACCTTAGCCGCACCTCTGGCAGTGCGGATTTGCAAAATGCAGAGCTTCCAGGGGCTAAACTCACAGCCGTCTTTTCGGGCGATAACGCTACAGTGAATGGCCGAATTGATGCCTCCAGCAATCAAGGCACGACTGACGTGACCTTCTCTGGCAAAAACGCCACTCTCAACGGTCCCATCTATTCCACAACTGCAGGAAACCTTTTCTCGAAAAACGTTCCCGCTGGTACGGATTACAGCTATGGGAATGAATTTGTACACCTTGACGGCAATAAAACCACAGTGACGTTTAGTGGTGAAAACGCTACGCACAAAGGTTCGATTGCAAGCTATGGGACAAACCCACTGGTGGTTAATTACACGGGTGGCAACGCCGTCATTACTGGAACCGCTTCCTCTTCCTTTAGCTACCTCTTTAACCGTGGTGGCATTACTGAGGTGAACTTAGCAAAAAACGCTACCCTCAACGGGAACATTAACAATACTTCGCTCGTCGAAATCGTTGGCGTCTACTATCAAACCAAATCGGGAGAACGAGTCTATACCGATGGCTATAAGCGCTGGGACAACAAAGGTCAGTTGACCTTTAATGTCGACAATTCCACGTGGGTGGGGAATCTCTCTTCCGACACAGGCAAGTCGATTTTGACCTTCACAGGTGAGAGTGAGTGGAGAGGTAATTTAACCTCTCAAATGGTGGCGCTCAAAGATCTCACGGAAGAAGAAAAACTCATTCCCGACCTCACGCAGGTGTACCTCAAAGATACGAGTCACTGGACTGGGAGAGCAACGGGTTCGGGCGAAGTGTATCTCTCGGGCAATGCTCGTTGGGACGTGAGCTCAAGTAGCACGATTGACCTCTTGGAAATGGCTGACAAGAGCATTGTCTCTTTGGCGGGCTCTGCACGCACACTCACAACAAAGGATCTCAAGGGTGAGGGGCTGGTCTTGATGGACCTTATCTACTCTGACGACTCAGTTGCCTCCTACCGAGATAGCGGCCGCAGCGACTACCTTATTGTGAAGCCTGATGCTGGGAAGAGCGCAACGAGTAGTGCAACCTACACCATCGTGGCAAGCACAACGAGCGATCTCACGAACCTCAAGGAAGACAATAAGCTCTTCTTTGCGACCGCCCCTGCGAACAGCACCACGTTTGCGGTAGGCACGACGCGCATCGAAATTCCGAACTACGAGTCGCTCTTTAACGACCTGAAAACCTATACGGTTGCCAAGGAAACCGATGAAACCGATACGGACTACAAAGGCTTAGAAAACTGGTATTTGACGATTCCGAAGGAAGTGCCTCCTCAGACGACGCCTGAAGAGCCTGTTACACCTCCCGTGACGGATCCCACAGCTCCAACTCAGGTTGTGAACCCGAACGGTTTGGTGCCCACCCCTGCCTTGAGCGCAGCATTGAGCATCTGGCGCGATAACGATACGCTCGTGAAGCGCTTGGGCGACCTGCACCTCGTGAACCGTGGTGAATACGCAAGCGGCAGCTGGGTGCGATTTGCTCACCAGAAGACGGAACACTCTGCTGGCGACAATGCCTTTAAGGCTCCGTTTGATTGTGTGCAGTTGGGCTATGACTTCCAATTGAACCCGACGTGGTTCTTGGGCGCTTCGTACGGCTACGGTTGGGGCGACTTCGACTACGACGCAGGCAAAGGCAAGCTTCACAGCAATGGGTTGACGGTCTATGCCACCAACGTGCGCGAAAATGGTCACACCTGGGACTTCGTGGCCCGTGTTGGTCGTTTGAGCTCTGAATACACGACGAATTACGGCGACAAGGCGAAGTTTAAAAACTGGGCGGCAAGCCTTGGTGTGGAGTACGGCAAGCGCTTTGATGTGACGGAACGCTTTGCTCTCGAACCGCAGGCTCAGTTGACCTATCACCGCCTCTGGGGCGACGAGTACACATCGCGCTACGGCATCACGGTCAATCAAGACAATGTGGATAGCTTAGTGGGTCGCGTTGGCGTTTTGGCAAGCTACAGCTGGTCGGGTACCGATCGCGCTGGTCGCGTCTATGCAAAGGCCTCCGTTTTGCATGACTTCAAAGCGGATACCTCGAACACGATTGCACAAGGTGCACAGATCACGCGTAGCGACGATTTGGGCGATACGTGGTACGTCGTGGGTGTGGGTACGAACGTGAAGTTAGGCTCCGCTTGGCAGCTCTACGCTGACCTTGAAACGGGCCTTGCGGCAACGGTGAAGACGAAGTACAACATCAATGCTGGTGTTCGCTACACCTTCTAATCGTTAACCTCTCCACCTTTTCAAACCTCCCGCTCTCTAAGATCGAGAGGTTTGATTTTTTTGGGACGATAAAAAAGGCATGGAAGAAAAAATCCATGCCTTCATTTCTTTTCGTACTGCGCTTTAGAAGCGATTCGAGATCACCACATTGCGTCGGTCCCAAAGCCAGAAGAGCGCAGCGCCAAACATCAAGGCGTAGCCTACGAGTTCCGTGCTTTCTTCAGCGAAGGTTTTCATCACGCCCCACTTTTCGTAGTCGCCAATTAACTGAATCCAAAGGCCTTTGTAGCCATATAGGCGAGAATACGCAAAGGTAATGGCAACGCCAGGGAGCATCATCAAGAAAGAGCGACTACGCATATAGGCTGCAAGCCCCGAAATAATCGTTCTAAAACCTGCGCGACGCAAGAGGAAGAAGAGGAACACAAGGTAGACCACCCAGACATACTTCCAAGCGCCATGATGAATCACATCAAAGTACGCATCGAGTTCACGGATAAAGAGCGAAATGAAAAAGCCGTGGATAAGCCACATGGCGCCTCGCCACTCTTTTTCTCGCCAAGCGCTAATCATGAAAATGAAGCCACTCAAAAGGAGCACCGCTTCTTGCACCACTTCAATCCAGCTTTCGGTGGCTAGTGGATGCGTCGCACTATAGAGGTAAAGCTCAAACGCCCCTACCCCGATCGCAGCGGCAATTAAGAATTGAATTGCGCCAAACAAAGTGGTTTTTAAGTCTTCTGACATAGGAAGTTCACTCCAATATTGAGTCTCTGAGGGATTTTTTCGGGTATTGAGTCAGCACTGAGCCCGAGAGTTGTCATCGCGCAGTGACTTTTTAAGTTTGGTCCGAAAAACATGTACACAAGTTTGGTCTCGTTCTCCGGAGTTTAAGAGAGGAGCGCCATTGAGGATAGGAATTTTTAACATATTTCTGCCGTGATTCGGGCGTTCGTTGCTTTTTTGCAACGACATCTATCAATCGGCTTTTTGCGAGCTGTTTTTAGGCCTTTAACGTGTTAGCATTAGACAACCGAGGAAAGAAAAGACGGGGCCAATTTCTTTTAAGAGACTTATCTCTCTAGGAATTGCTCCTTATTTTCTTTCGCTAACTAGACTTTTTTGAGAGAAAAGCGAGCACGCTTCCGCCTCTTTTCACTCACTTTTTTCCAACGCGTTTTTATGACTAATGTGATGCCCTCTTCGACACCATCTGCTCAGCTCCCTCGCCTCGTGGTGCTCACCACAGGGGGTACTATTGTGAGCTCTGGCGACTCTGCCACGCAGATGACGGGTTACTCGATTCGTGGCGTGACCGTGGATAAGCTCTTAAAAGGTGTGCCTGAGCTAGATCAGCTCGCCACCCTAACGGTAGAACCCGTGGCCAACATCGACTCGAGCTCGATGACTTCGAGCGTCTGGATGGCCTTGGCGCGCCATGTGCAGCTTTTTGCCGATCGCGATGATGTCGACGGGATTGTGATTACGCATGGGACAGATACGCTTGAAGAAACCGCGTATTTCCTCTCGCTTGTAGTTCGTACCGCAAAGCCCATCGTCTTTACGGGTGCGATGCGTCCTTCGACGGCCACGTCGGCTGATGGTCCGATTAACCTTTATAACGCCGTGCGTATTGCCGCCAACCCAACCTCGGCAGGTCGCGGTGTACTCGTGGCATTAAACGATGCGATTCTCTCGGCTCGTGATGCCACAAAAACGCACCCCACAAACGTGGCCACCTTCCGCTCGATGGATGCGGGGCTTTTGGGTACCGTCGCGGGAGAGGAAATCCTTTGGTTGAGTCGCGCTGAAAAGCGCCACAACCCGGATGTGCTTCTCTCTGTGAAAGACATTGATGAGTGGTTGAACGTCCATCAGACTTTCCCGCGCGTCGATATTGTGGTGACGCACGTCGATGCCGATGATGTGATAGTGAATGCTGCCCTTGCAGCAGACGCCCAAGGCATTATTCATGCGGGCTCTGGGAATGGTTCGATTCACGAAGGCACAGAGGGCGCTCTCTTTGCTGCGGCAGAAAAAGGCACGCTCGTGGTGCGCGCCTCTCGCACGGGCTCTGGCGCGTGCGTCTCTGGGATGGCGGCTTGGCAAGATGCGGGCTTTATCCCCTCGCTGACGCTTAATCCCCAGAAAGCTCGTTTGCTTTTGCAATTAGTGATCATGGCGTCTTGGGTCAAAGGTATTGAAAACTATCGCGACAAAGTGCACTTTGCGCTTGATGTTTTCCACGAATTTTAAAAACGCGTTTGGAGTATTTATGAAAAAACTAATTCCAACGTTAACACTCGTTGCTACTGGCGCTCTCTTAGTGAGTGGGTGCTCCTCTTTAGGGTCCACTTTCGCCAGCGCCGACTTTAACCAATATAGTGGTCCCAACGAGAGCTTCCGCGGTGAAGGCGGCAAGAACCAGCAAATGGATGGGATCGATATTTGGCAGGATGGCTTCCCTGATAAACGCTATCGCGTTCTGGGGACCATTACCTCCAAGGGCTACACGGAAGATGCTCGCTTAGCAGAAGCCGTGCAAACCGCCAAGAGCTACCACGCGGACGCCCTTATTGTGATGAATCAACACACTGGTGGGTCGCCCAATGTGGGCTTTTCCGCCATGGGTGGCAGTGGTGGTGGCTTCGGTGTCGGCACGGGATTGGTGGTGCCACTTGAACGTCCCCAAACCATGTACTTAGCCATCCAATACACGAAGCGCTAAGCGCATTAAAAAAACGCTTAGAGATCTTTAATAACAAGAAGAAGGAGACCTATGATGCGTTATCCTATTGCCATTGAACCGGGAGATGAAACTCGCGCCTTTGGTCTCGTTGTGCCCGATTTACCTGGGTGCTTCACCTCGGCCGATATGCAGGACGATGTGATTTCGCTTGCTCGTGAAGCGATCACGTTGTGGCTCATTGAGGCACTCAAAGAAGGTCGCACTATTCCGCAACCTTCTGCGATTGACGAGATTCCTCGTCGTCCAGAGTTTGCTGGGTGGTCAACGGCGTGGGTGGATGTTGAAATGCCAACGATTCCGTAGAGCACGACTCGCTTAATCTTTACACGTCTTCCATTTTGGGAGGCGTTTTTCATTTTGAACGCCAAAAAAAAATGGGACCCAGTGTTTAGAACTGAATCCCATTGGTTAGCCTAGGACATTTTATTGCGCGGCACGATCAGCGATCTTTTTGCGAGGCGTCGTCATCGTATGGTCTGCGCCCAAGCCCTGCGATTTTTCTACGGCACGAAGCCCGGCAATCGTAAAGAGCACGTCAGAGGAAGAATTCAAACCCGTTTCGGTCGAATCTTGCAGCACGCTGATAATAAAGCCCACCGCCACAACCTGCATGGCCATATCCTGGTCGATCCCAAAGAGACCGCAAGCAAGAGGCAAGAGCATCAAAGAGCCGCCTGGCACACCAGAGGTCCCTGCCGCACAAATACTCGCCACAAAGGAGAGGAAAATTGCGGAACCAATACCCACTTCCACGCCCAAAGAGTACGCAGCGGAGAGCGTAATCACCGTAATCGTCACGGCAGCGCCAGCCATATTGACCGTAGAACCCACAGGAACCGACACGGCATAGGTCGATTCAGGCAAATTCAAGCGGTGGCAAATGGCCATATTGACGGGAATATTCGCTGCGGAAGAACGCGTAAAGAAGGCAGAAACAGCCGATTCGCGCAGTACTATGAAAGTCACAGGGAACGGATTTTCACGCGTCACGAGCCAAACGAGCAAGGGATTTAAGACCAAAGCAACCACGACCATCGTACCCAGCAGCACGCCCAAGAGACGAGCGTAGCCTGCGAGCACCGCAAAGCCTTCCGTCGCAATGGTACTCGCCACCAAGCCGAAAATACCGACTGGGGCAAAGCAAATCACCAACTGCACCACGAATTCCACGGCTTTGGTGGCGTCCGTCAGCACAATGCGCGTTTCTTTGCGGCTCTTACGAAGGACGAGACCACAGGCAATAGCCCAAGCCAAAATGCCGATGTAGTTCCCCTTCGCAATCGCATTCACAGGATTGTCTACCACGTTTAAGAGAAGCGTGGAGAGCACTTCGCCCATACCGCCAGGGGCCGACGTTGCGTCAGCTTGGCTAGCTAGCGTAATTTCCGTGGGGAAGGCAAAACTTGCGAACACCGAGAGAATGGCTGCGCCAAAGGTGGAGAAAATGTAGAGCGCGAGAATGACTTTGATGGGATTGCGACTTTCACCAGATTCTGGGACTGGGGATTTGTCGCCTTGGTTTGCAATGGCCGAGAGGACCAAGATGAAGACGAGGACGGGAGCGACGCCTTTAAGGGCTGTGACAAAGATTTTTCCGAGTAAGCCAACCGAGGCTGCCCCTTCTGGCCAGGCAAGTGCCATGATCACGCCGAGAATTAAACCCACCATGATCTGCTTGATAAGCGAAGTTTGCAGAAAAGGCATGGCAAAACGGAACACGTTTGCTAAGCGATATCGCATGAGTGATTAGTCCAAGTAGTTTTTAGAATCGTCTCTGAGGTCAAAGGATTTAAGCACCTGTGGGGGTTTGGGGGGGGGGGGCTGTCTCTCCCTACTCTCTTTCCAAAAAAGTTCTGTCTCACTCGGGTGGTGGTCCGAGTATGGAAAATTCGAGAGCACAAGAGTGCGCTTCACCTCAAGATGGTGCAAGTCTAACCAAAAGAGAAACACTATGCCCGCGATTTAGGCTCGCTAGTACCTAAAATATGGCACATTGCCTAGAAAACACACAGTTTCCTGCACCGATCGGCTTAACCTACTTTACTTACCTTGAGGAAAGTCGGTAGAATTTTTCACGCGCCATAGTCTCTCGGCTTTCCTCGTTAGTGACTTTGCGTGAAGAGACTTGGGAAGCTGGTGAAAAACGGGGGAAGTAGCGTCTTCCCCCTTCCACTACCAGAACAGTTTTAAGGATCCTTCAAAATCAAGTTCCAGGGTATGCTCTCAGCGGACTTGCTAAAATGACGTCCACACGCATTTTTTGAGGATTTTTTCGCATTCATGGCTCAAAGCTTCACCTCGGCAGAAGAATCAATGCCCGACTTTTTCACCACACCACCCAGCGCTCGCCTACTGAGAGCGAAGGATACCGCACCTGTACCAGAGAGGTTTCAGGGGCGTGCTGGGGTGTTGCTTGTGAAAAATGCGCGTGGAGAAATCAAGGCGCGTTATGCCTTCACTTCGCTCGAAGGTCCTTCTGCAGGCTTTGTCCCCGATTGGACGCTTCTTAAGGCCGATGTGCTGTGGCCAGAACGTGATGAAGCAAATCTCCCTGTGCTCACGCTCTTTAATGGGCGAAAAGTGCCTTTCACGCTCAGCGATTTTTTCTCTGAACTCTTTGCAGACTATCCTGATAAACCATGGGATCAAGGTGGCTCAACCATCGCAAGACGCAAAGGACTTTGGCGAGAAGCGATCGTAAAGTCGCTCGAGAGCCCAGCCGTAAAGCTTCTCAACGCTTTTAATCAGTCCACCGATACCCAGGCCTTAGAGCTCGTGGAATGGTGGGTGGGAGAAAGTCCTGCGCACGAAATGCGCGTCTCTGGGACCTGCTACCCACCGCTCTCAGCAGGAAAGTTGCTTCTTGCAAAGCTCACCGAAGGGCTAGAACTTGAAGCGCGCCAACCGCTCACCGCGCCTTACACCCCGCCACCCCTACCCATTATTTTTGAAGACGAAGCGATGGTGGTGGTGAATAAACCCTCGCGCTTAGCTTCGGTGCCAGGGATTCGTGAAACGGTCTCGGCTAAATCAATTTTGGAAGAAACGCGTGGAACGCTTCATGTTGTGCATCGTCTTGATATGGACACGTCTGGGCTTTTGGTCTTTGCGAAAACGCTAGAAGCCGAGCGAGCGCTTCATCAGGCTTTCCGTGATGGTCTCGCGATGAAGGTCTACACAGCGCGTCTTGCGGGAGAACTTCCCTCTCCCGCGCCTACTCGGGTGGAATTGCCGCTCGCCATTAACGCGATGGATCGTCCTCGCCAGTGCGTGCTTCCCATCGCCGAAGGCGGGAAACCTTCCGCGACCGATGTAGAAGTGTTGCGCGTTGACACGATGCCCGATGGCGCAAGAAAGAGCGTTGTGGCGCTCTACCCAGAAACGGGTCGCACGCATCAGTTACGCGTGCATTGTGCGCATCCTGCGGGATTAGGCATTGCGATTGATGGAGATCCCTTCTATGGACCTGACGGCCTTCTTGCGGAAGACCCTGCGCACTCTCGCCTTTGCTTACATGCCACAGAATTAACGATTCTGCACCCCACGACAGGGATGCCGATAACGTTTAGCGCCGCGCCCGACTTTCCGCTCTTTTAGAAGCGATGTCTCTTTTTCTGAGCGAGCGGTGTAGAATAGATGAACACACTCTTTTTTGAAGGACCCCGTTCACCATGGCACTCCTTACTCATGACGCTCGTCGTCGTTTTCTGCTCAAATCTGCGCTCAACACAGCGCTCGCCCCTGCCCTTATTCGCGCGGGAGCGCTTTCTTCTGGTCTTCTAGTCGCTGGGAGAAGCGTCGCTGCGCCGCTCAACAAAGCACCGCGTGACTCTCGCACCTACTCGAGCTCTGGGCAATATCAGGGACGCACGGATTCAAGTGGCCGTCAATACGATTCCACTGGGCGTTACCAAGGCAGAACGGATGATTCTGGTCGCCAGTATGACTCTTCCGGACGCTATCAAGGTCGGACGGATTCAAGCGGCCGTCAATATGACTCCTCTGGACGCTATCAGGGCAGAACCGACTCGAACGGTCGTCAATATGATTCGGCGGGACGCTACCAAGGAAGAACCGATTCAAGTGGGCGTCGCTATGATGCCCAAGGTCGCTATTTAGGTCGCTACGAGCAATAATTAATCGTTTTGCAAAAAGAGGCGGTGAATTTTCACCGCCTCTTTTTGCATTTTTTCTCGCAGAAGAGTTTTCCCGTTGACAGACGGTATCAACTTCTTCCTTCAAAAATTTGTCCTCCTCCCTCTTTCCCCGTACAATGACAAAACTACACATCATGGCTACATGAGAAGGTGCGCAGTGAGCGCGCCTTCGTTTGACTTTCATGAACGACAAAAACACCAAAATTTCATCGCTCATCCCAGAGGATGTGCGCTCTCTTGGTCGAGTCTATGGCTTTTCTGTGGAAGGCTATGTGAACTTTGAAGCGCAACGGGTACGCGAAACCACACTCGAGACCACGCCTCTTATGAAGGCGATTGAAGAAAAGGCGACTCAGGTTGCCTCTTGCGATGAAATTTCCACCGACAAAGGCCAGACGTCATGATCATTTCGGTTCAAGGTCTACGCACTGGGACGGGTTCGAGCTTTGTGGCGGCAAACTTAGCCGAAATTTATGCTCGCAACTCTGCCGTTGCGCTTGCCTCCACGACACCTGCTCCAGGAACCTTTGAAACCTACTGGGGGTTGCCGCTCCAGGAAGACAAGAGCTGGTTGCGTCAAATCAACAACAACCTACCCTTAGCCGAAGCGATTGAACGCGCCAACTACGGCTACCCAGTGCTCTTCCCGTTCGGTCTGATGGACTTGATGACGGATAAATCAAACGAGCAATGCGCGCAGCAGTTTTTGAGCGCCTTGGTCCCGCACGCCTTTACGCATACCTTGATTGATACGGGTAAGGCCACTAGTTTTTGGAGCAAAGCCTTTGCCAATTTGGTCGATGCGGTCGTTACTGTGCTTGAGCCAGACCATGATGCCCTCGTGCGACTCACGAACTATAGTCCACGGGACAATGAATTTTTCCTCATCAATAAAGTGGTGCCAGGGTCTTCGGTCGGTTACCGATTGACCAGCTTTTTAGAGACAGAGCCTCGTTTTGTGGGTAAACTCATCACACCGCTTTTACCGCAGGACGAAGCGGCCCGAGAAAGTGGCTTTTTCATGACGCGTGTTGTGCTATCTGCGCCTCGGGCGGCGATTACGCAAGCCCTTGAAGGCGTGAGCCAGAATCTTCTCACGCAAGCCGCTCGTTGGGCTACGCGATGATCCGTTTTTCTGATCGGAGTGCTATCTAGATCATGTGGTGCTTAACGCTCCTAAAAGATTTTTACCGCTCGCTAGTGAATCAGCTCGTAGCGCTGACGGCCTATACCTCGAGTCTTATCGGGTTTATTGTGAACGGCCTCGCCCTACTCTTAGCATGGATTTTCTTGCCCTTAGAAAGCGCTGCTTGGCAAGCGATCATTCGTGAACGCCGTGCGCTTTTCCCGCAAATTCGCTGGACGGCACTGCGCCCACTTGACCCAGTGCGTATCGTCTTACAGACGATTTTCCTTTTCTTTACGCGACTCCCCGCTGACGTCGCTCAGCAACTTTTGCACCCGCGCGCCCCTATCAGCAAAGGCGCACGGCGCGCTCGTCAGACTGTTGAAGCCCAGCCCTTGTCAACCTGGAAGCGTTTTACAACGCGCTTAACCTCGCTCTGGGAAAATCGTTTTCTCTTTCCGATGACGGGCCTTCTCACGCGAATTACCGACGCCACCACACACCTCTTGCAAGGAAGTCGCTTGGGGCGGCGCGATACACAAAGCCCAGCCGCGCGCACTACTGAAAAATGGGTGGTCGGACTTGCCTTACTCGTTGTGGGTCTTCTTGGGCTTTGGTGCATTACGCAGCCGTTGACGCTTGGACCCCAACTCGTCTTTGTGGCCGCCTCTCTTTTGCTGTCGCTCGTTTTCCGCCGTGTGAAATCACACTTGACGATTTTGCTCATGATCGTTTTTTCCGTCATCGTTTCAACGCGCTACCTTTTCTGGCGTGCGACGGAAACGTTGAGCTTTGACACGGTGGGCTCTAGCGTCTTTGGGCTTTTGCTTTTGGGCGCTGAAATTTACGCCTACCTCGTCATGGTATTGAGTTACTTCCAGGTCTTCTGGGTCTTGGAACGTAAACCCGTGCCGATGCCAGCCGACATCTCCACGTGGCCGCACGTCGATATTTGCATTCCGACCTATAACGAGCCCTTGGACGTGATTAAGCCCACGGTGTTGGCGGCGCAGAGCATGGATTGGCCAGCTGAAAAGCTTCACATCTGGATTTTGGACGATGGAAGCCGTGATGAATTCACGGAATTTGCCAAAGAAGCGGGTGTTGGTTGCATTCGCCGTGAAATTCATAACCACGCTAAGGCAGGGAATATTAACCACGCGCTCCAGCAGATGAGTGGCGACTTTGTGGCGATTTTTGACTGTGACCACGTCCCCGTGCGTAGCTTCTTGCAGATGACGGTGGGCTGGCTCATGAAGGATCCGAAGATCGCGCTCGTGCAAACGCCGCACCACTTCTACTCGCAAGATCCCTTTAGCCGTAACTTGGGGCTTGATAGCACAATTCCTGACGATAATGCGCTTTTCCACGACTTTATCCAGAAAGGAAACGATGCTTGGGACGCCACGATGTTCTGTGGCTCTTGCGCGGTGATGCGCCGTAAAGCGTTGGACGAAGTGGGCGGAATTGCGGTTGAAACCGTCACGGAAGACGCGCACACTTCGCTCAAACTTAATCGCCGTGGTTGGTCCTCTGCCTTTATCGGCGTGCCACTCGCCGCAGGGCTATCTACCGAAACACTCTCTGCGCACGTGGGACAGCGTATTCGCTGGGCCCGTGGGATGATTCAGATTTTCCGCGTGGATAATCCTCTTAAAGAGGATAACCTCACGTGGGGTCAGCGCTTGTGTTTCTTTAACGCGATGATTCACTTCTTGCATGGTCTGCCGCGTTTGATTTTCCTCTTGGCGCCCTTGCCCTATATCTTCTTTGGTTCCTACGTCTTTGACGCGCCTATTTTGACGATTTTTGCGTTTGCGATTCCGCATATGCTTCACGCTACGCTCACCACGGGGATTCTTCAGCGAGGCTACCGTTCGCCCTTCTTGGGTGGCATTTATGAAGCGGTGTTGAGCTGGTACATCTTGCTCCCGACGACGGTCGCCCTGATTAATCCTAAGTACGGCAAATTTAACGTGACCGTTAAAGGGGGCACGGTGGAGAGCCAATACCTTGACTGGCAAATTATTCGCCCCTACTTGGTCTTGATGGCGTTAAATGTCGCGGGGCTTATCGGCGGGATTTGGCTTCTCGCAACGAACCCCACGCAGGAAATCTTCACCTTGATTAATATCGGGTGGATTCTCTACAACCTCGTGATTTTGGGAGCCACGATTGCGGTCGCGGTCGAAACCGTACAAGAGCGCCGCTTCCCGCGCGTGCCCATTAACCGCGAAGCCTCGATTAAGCTCGATGATGGCCGTCTTTTTGGCGTCACACTTCGCGACTATTCGCAAAATGGGGCCAATGTGGTGATTGCGCCACAGATGGAAAATGGCGAAGAAAAAGCGCTTCGCCCTGCTCGTGTGGGAGACCATATTGAACTCGTGCTCCCCTTAGATGCTCGCCTCGTGGCTTTCCCAGCAATTGTTCGCCGTGTGCGTGAAAACGACTTGGGCGAAACCGTGATGGGCTTAGAACTTGTGAACCTCACGATTGAAATGGAACGCGACTTGACCGCAGCCACCTTTGGTCGTGCGGATGCTTGGGCCAAAGAACCAGTGGGGTCTCGTAATCCCTTTGCCGGGTCTTCAGCTTTGGTTGCCTTTGCTTGGCGAGGCTATCGAGCACTCTTTAAATTTGCGCCTCCGATGCTGCGTCCCCTCTTTAAAGCGGTGGGCAACGTGGTGGCTTGGGTCTTCTCCTTTATTCCTCGTCCCGCTGGTCGCAGTTTGGGACTCTCCACGATTGGTCGTGTGGAAGGGTTTGCGGATGAGAAGGAAACGCTTTAATGAATTTTGTGCGATTTTTCCTGAGATTCCTCACATTTTCGTTTGAGCTCTCTCTTGAATCGCCTAAGAGCCTTGGGCTAGACTTTGAGCACACTTTGTGAGCGTAGTCTAGTGACCAGGCTCAATGAACAAAACTAGATGAATCCTCTTTTTAATGAGAAGGACAAACTCAACATGATGCACTTTCCTGCCAAACAATCTGCTTTCGCTAACGAGCGCACTACTATGAGTCGTGCCGTTCGTGGCGCACTTTGGCTTTTAGGCATCGCTCCTTTAGCGATGGGCACAGCCGCGGCTGCTCCCCTTCCCGAGCAGATTCCTGTGGTCGATACGTTACGCACCGCCACGGAAATGCTCCCCGATATGATGCCGCCCACCAAAGAGGCCCTGCCTCTTTTTGATGCCGCCATTGGCGGGCGTCCTGGCTCCATTCGTTTGACGGGCCTCTACAATCAGCGCTCTTTCACCTTTGGCGTGCGCCGCGATGAAGTGGTGGGAGAGGCTTCGATTACGTTGCTCTTTCACCCCTCGCCCTCTCTTAAGGCTCGCTCTAGCGTCAATGTGATGCTTAACGACCATTTGTTGGGCACGGTGCCGCTTGTCACGAAAGAAGTGAAGGCAGAAGATGCCGCTAAGGATCCTGCCGCCGCGCAAGAAAGTCGCCTCGTGAAAGTGGCGCTCCCGATTGATGGACGCTCGCTTCGCGCTTATAACCGTATCGACATTTCCTTTGAGGGGACTTATAGCGATGTGTGCGAAAACCCGCTCGCTAATAACCTCTGGGTGGATATGAATCCCGCGAGCGTCTTAACGCTCTCGGTTCAGCGTTTGCGTAACCCTAACGAATTGACCTATTTGCCTGGTCCCTTTGTGACGACAAACGCGCGCAGTATGCAAACGCTCCCCATTGCCTTTGCGGGCGAGCCCACCGCTGGGGAACTCGAAGCCGCAGGGATTATCGCCTCTTGGGCGGGTAGCGAAGCCGATTGGCGTGGGATTAAGTTGCCTGCTTACGTGGGTGAAGCGCCAGTGGATTCGCACTTTGTCACCTTCATGACGCCAAAGCACCGTCCGGCGTTCTTAAAAGATATGCCCGATCCCAAAGGCCCGACGGTGAGCATTGTGAATGCCCCGTTCTCCCTTTGGGCTAAGATGCTTGTGATTAGTGGGCGAGACGAAGCCGACTTAAAGGCTGCTGCCTCAGCATTGGCGACGGGTTCGGCCATTTTCTCTGGTGAATCAGTCACGCTTACCGACTTGCCCCCAGTTGCCGCGAGAGCCGCCTACGACGCACCGCGTTGGCTGCCAACCGATCGCCCTGTGGCGCTCGATGAGTTGACGGCCTACAAGGGTCAGTTGACAACGCGTGGGATTGAACCCACGCCAGTGCACCTTCTTTTCCGATTGCCACCAGATCTCTATACGCTTGAGCGCCAAACGGTGCCCTTAAAGCTCGCGACGCAGGCTACACCTCCTGCACCAGGCGGGATGGCGCAACTTCGTGTGCGCCTCAATAACGCGATGGTGGCCTCGAAAGAAATCCCCGCGGGCGGCGAAAACATGAAGGGCGAAAAGACCCTCATGCGCTTTGTCGCCTTAACGCCCAATGCGAGTTCGCTCGATGCCGTTGGGGTGCCTGGCGTTTACTTAAAAGCGGAAAACGATCTGGAAATCGACTTCCGCTACAACGTCCCTGTGACGAGTGGCTCCGCCACGGACTGCCGCTATGCGCTTCCAGCGGAAAATCAGGGCGATGTGGATCCGCAGTCCACGATTGACTTTTCGGGCTTTTATCACTATGCCGTGCTCCCTGATTTGAACCGCTTCACGCGTGCGGGCTACCCCTTCACGATTCATGCGGACTTGGGCACGACAACAGTGGTGCTCCCACAAAAGGCAACAGCAACGGACATTTCGGTTTATTTAACCGCTCTCGCGCGTATGGGTGCCCAGACGGGCGCTGCTGCGACGGGCGTGACCGTTAAAACGCCAGAAACCTTTGATGGGAAAGCCGCCAAAGACGTGCTCTATATTGGCAGCTTGAACGTTCCTACCACGCAAGTCGAAGAAATTCGTAAAGCGGTGGCGAACTTTAAAGCCCCGCAGAACACAGGAAATGTACTCACGCAGCCCTCTTACGCCGCGATGGTCGGGATGGCGTCGCCCTTCTCGTCTGGAAACTCTCTGGTCGCCCTGCTGACGGGTAACCCCGACATGAGTAAGAAGATGATTGAACTCTTGGCCACACCTGCCGCACTCACTGAGGTTTCTGGTGGCACTGCACTCATTTCTGAAAGTGCGATCACGAGTACGCCTGCTAAAGACACCTATACGATTGGAACCATTCCTTGGACGGCGAAACTCTGGGCTAAGCTCTCCACCTCGCCCTTGTGGATGGTCGGAGCCGCGCTTTTGGTCGCCATTATTTTGGGTGCGTTGAGCTACATCTTGATGCGTTTGCGTATCCGCGCTCGTTTAGCTTTAAAGGACAAGGATCATGAATAAGACACTTCGTTTACTCAGTTTGAGTGTCCTTGGCGCGCTAACGAGTTGGAACGTGATGGCCGCTGATGCCCCAGCCAACACGGAAGCCAAGGCAGAGGCTCAGACACTCGTTTCCGAGTCGCTCCCAGCGCTTCACCCGGTGCGGTCTCTTAAAAATGCGCCCACGGATACGTGGCCTGCTTGGAAGGAATTTCGTGAGTCTGCGCTTGACGCAGGACGCGTGATTGACCGTAGTGATGAACGCTTAATCACCACTTCCGAAGGTCAGTCCTATGGGATGTTCTTTGCGCTTGTCGCAAACGATCGTCCGAGCTTTGATGCGATGTGGCAGTGGACCGTGGCTAACCTTTGCGAAGGCGATTGTGGCAAAACGCGCATGGCCTGGCTTTGGGGAGCTAACGAATCGGTGAAAAATGCGAAAGCGCCGCTCAAATGGGGCGTAATCGATAGCAATAATGCGACCGACGCGGATCTCTGGATTGCCTATACGCTTCTTGAAGCGGCAGACCGTTGGGAAGAGCCCAAATATCGCGACGATGCGATGAAGCTCCTCGAGCGCGTTAAAGCGGATGTCCGTGTCGTGCGTGGTTTGGGCGCTGTGCTACTCCCTGCTAACGTTGGCTTTGAAAAAAATGGCGATGTGGTCTTAAACCCCTCCTACTATCCGATTTCGGTCTTAAAGCGCTTGGAAACCGTCGATCCCCTTTGGCGCGAAGTGCGCTGGGGCTCGATGCGTGCCTTGGTGCGTAGTGCTGAGTCGGGACTTTCCCCTGATTGGGTCGCCTTTGGCGAGCGATGGGGATCTCGCAACCGCGATGAAAGCTCGGAAGGAAGTTGGAACGCCATTCGCGTCTACTTGTGGGCAGGCATGATGCCTCAGGACGATCCAGATGCCGTGCGTCTGCGTGAAATCCTCTCCCCGATGGTAGACGTTGCGAAGCGTCGCTTTTATACCCCGGTTTCCACCGACACCGCGGCCTTTACGGTCTCTAAGAGCGGGCCTTTTGCCTTTGGGGCTTGTGTGCTCCCATGGGTCAAAGACGATAAGGTGGGAGCCTACATTCGCACTGGGCTCTCTAAGATGGCCTTCACGGGTGAAGACTACTACCGCAGCGTGTTAGTGCTCTTCGGGCTCGGCTTTGATCAGGGACGCTTTGCCTTTGATCATCAAGGCCGCCTGATGATTCAAGGGGATTAACCTCTTTTAAAAAGGAGAGAGCGAGTCTCTCTCCTACACTTCTCTTTTTCGTTCTTCGGACTTTTGCTATGAAGCGACTTCTCGCCTTTAGTCAACAAGCTTTTCCTCAGGACCGTGCCACCCTACGGCGGCTCGCGGGTCTTGCGGAGCGCCCCGAAGGACGCTATCTCTTAGACGCCCTACCCACTGCAGCAGCCCCTGCCTTCTTCTTAGGCGGGGCGCTCCCGATGAGTGGCGTCGATAAAGGCGAATTAGAGCAGTATTTTTCGCAAACGCTCACCATCACCACTTCTTTTGCGCGTGATTTGGGGCTTGCTGAGAATACAAGCCAAGTTGCCGCTTCTCACTTGTTTGCCACACCAGTCGATCTTGCCCTTTGGAATAAGGCGCTCGAGCGACTCATCGCAGGCGAGCGAGACGTAAGTGTGACGCTTCGCCTATATATTGCTGGCGAAGTGGTCTGGTCGATTGTGAGACTCTCCTCGCTGGTACCGCTTCTTATTGAACAACAAGCCAAAGCGAAGCCCGCAGAGGACTCAACGCCCAGCATTGTGGCGGACTTAAATCAACCGATTAATGAGTCAGGCGAAGAAGAGGCCGCAGCTCCGGGTCTGGTGCAATATCCTCCAGAAATGCTCCCCGCTTATATTGGGAGCTTTGAGCGCCTGGACGTCCCACAGATTGCGCAATCGCTAGTGCATCAAGTGCCTCTGCGCGCAGAAGAAGTCACCGCGATTTTGAACGACTTAAAGCGCCTCACAGAGCGCATCACCGTGATGATCACCTTGCGGGGTCCAGTGGTTACGCGCCATGGGACATTGGCTGACCTTTTAAAGCAACATCTCCCGGCTACGGACTGCCCGATTGTCGCACCGACCGCTTATTTTGGCGCGGTGCTGGTGGGACGGGCGCTTAAAACCGCGCCCGAAAGACTGCAAGACATTCTCAAAGAAACGCTCTCGCAAATTCGCACGCGCTACGGGATTGATTTGCACCCTGAGGTAAGCATTCTCTCGATTCCGATTGCAGAGTCCCCTGCCTCATTGCGCCTTGCCGTGAGAACGTACTTAGAAGCGCTCTCTGAAGCAGAGCCCGTTCGCTCTACCCCCACGCCTAACGCGCAGGCAAGAACGCGGACACCTGCGCTCGGCTTGACGCTTAAAGACGTGGTGCGTCTAACGGACGCGATTCAAAACGACTTCTCAGGATTCCACCTTCTCACGCAACTGCAAGTTGCGGCCAAAACGGGCGCTTATACTGGTGCCGAATGCTTAGTGCGTTTTGTCGATGAGCCGCCTTCCATGGGACCGGGACGCTTTGTGCCGCTCCTCGAATCGAGCCCCTTAGCGATTGCTTTTGGGCGAAAGATTTTCGAGATGTCAGTGCCGCTCGTCAACCTTTTCCAGAGTGCGCTCAAAGAAAAGCCTGAGGCGCTCCCCTCCTCTGAGAAGCATTTCCGCCTTGGGGTCAATGTGAGCCCTGCGCAGACGGCTGACCTCTTTTGGGGGGAATTTGTCGCGCAGACCTTACTGAAAAACCGCGTCTCGGGGAAATTCTTTGAATTTGAACTGACGGAAACCTCTCGCGCCATTCCGATGCGTAACCTCGCCGCGTGGATGGATGGGTGTCGTGCGCTTGGCGTCACCTGGGCGCTCGACGACTTTGGGATGGGCTATAACGGCATCGATATGATGCTCAAAGGGAGTTTCGAGACCGTTAAGTTTGATCGTGCCTTTGTGCTCGAAGCGCTCACCAATTCGCAAACGGAAACGTTCTTTAAGTACCTTATTCAAGCCTGCCGTGCACAGGGTGCCACGATTTGCTTGGAAGGCGTAGAAGATAAGCAGGTCTTGGAGCGCGTGCACGTCTTTATGGCGGATGTGTGGCAGGGTTACCATTTCGCCAAGCCCGAAGCCCCGAAAGTAGCCGCGGCACGCCTTCTAGAGAGCAGAGCCCAAGAAGGGAGCGAAGAAAAAGTCACGACTAGCAGCGTTTCGGCTGACTTGGTGGAAATGAGTGCAGGCAGTAGTCTTCACGAAATCGATACCGAAGAGAATATGATCGATGAGAAAGACACCGCTACTCCCGTTTTGGCGAAAAAGAGCTATCACACAATTTCTTTTAGACCGTTCCTTTTTGCGCTCTTTGCCCCTCTCGTGCTGCTCATTGTCTTTATGGCGGGGCTTTTTATCACGTTTAATACTGACGTGGAAAAAGAAGCTGGACGCCTTACCAAGGAAGCCGTCTCACGAATTATTTCCGCCCAGGAAAACGCGGTGCGTGTGGAACAGTTGCGCACGGCCTTAACGACACTCTCTGAAACGAAAGACAGCACACAGGCCAATAGCGCTTACTTGTCTGCGAAAACCCTTTTGAGCTCAGCCACCTTAGACCGTCATGGGGAAACGCGTGAACGCATGCAAAACCTGCTCGCCACCGTTGAAACCGTTTGGGAGCAGCGAAAAAACTTTGATAGTAAAGCCGACACGGTTGACAACCTCTGGCAGACGCTTTACTTCCGCATGATGACAATTTCGGCGCTCTCGGCAGGTGCTAACCCCGAACAGCTCCCCTTAATTGAAGGCGCAGCCAAAGAACTCTCTTTGCAATCGGGGCAAATTGAAGCGATGCACACGGTAGTGAGTCGCACCATGGATGGCTACGACTATATGTGCTCGAGAAGCGCGATTTCGACCCGCTTAGCCTTCACGGAAGACTTAATTAACCAGTGCCGTCAATTGCGCCGCACCGAGGCGGACCTTCATAAAACGATTGATGAATTGGCTGCAGTTCGCCGCTCTTTTGCCGATCAGATCCAGTCCATGGACCGCGATGCCGTGGCGCTTGAAAAGCAATTCACCAATATTGAAACGCGTGACTTGGTTTCTGACATTGACGTGGTGCATAGCCTCACTGCTCGCTATCAGCCTTGGAGTATTGTGCTCATTGGGGCGATCTTCCTCTTGATTTTGATTAGCGTCATTGGGCTCATTGCCGTTTTGCGCCCGATCGACAAGCTCTTAAAAGCGCTTCGCGCTTATCGTCGTCAAGGGGTGAAACCTTCTGCTCGCATGCGCAGCCGCATTCGTGAATTTAACGACATGATTGGCTGGTTGCGACTCTTTGTGGAGCTAACCGACCGCGAACAAGCCAAGCGCACGGCGATTGCCTCGAAGTATAGTGAGCTCCTCTCGGAAGCCCATCGCGATAGTTTGACAGGGGTCGCCAACCGCCGAGCCCTTCAAGAAGCGCTCTCGCGTGCTGTGCCTTTGTTGGCTGATACGGCAGTGCTCATGATCGACATTGACCACTTCAAGGTCTTAAACGACACCAAAGGCCATCTCTTTGGAGACCGTATTTTGGCCGCCGTGGGCGATGTGCTTCGCCGCCACGTTTCGCACAAAGATAGCGTTTATCGCTACGGTGGGGAAGAATTCTGCTTGGTACTCACCGGGGTCACCTCTGAGCAAGCGCAGAGTGTCGCGAACCGCTTACTGGAAAAAGTGCGCTCGATTTCGCGAGAAAGTGCCGAAAATATGGCGCCAGAAGTAGCTCCCGAACCCCTTACGATTTCGATTGGGATTTCGAGCGTTCTCACCACGATTGGCGAAAAGCCCTTAGATAAACTCATTGCGGAAGCCGATGATGCGCTCTATGAGGCGAAAAACAAGGGACGCAACCAAGTGGTGGTGTATATTGAGAAGAAGCGCTCAGAGAGCCATCATCGACATGACCGCCGTGAGTAGAAAAATGTATTTTGCCTGCGAGAGCGAAAATCTCGCATAATATCGAACACATTTTTGCTCTTTAAAAGAAAGAGCCGATAAAATGAAAGAAAAACGCATTATGAAGACAACACCCACCTCACCCAAAGAAGAGCAACACTCTTCGTCCAACGCACCCCGCTTTACCCCGTGGCCTGGCGTTGGAATTTGGAACGTGTATTTTTTAGGGAAATTCGCGCTGGCGCTCGCGGGCTACTTGACGCTCAATCCTGCGGCCAACGTGGCACTCTTCGCCGCTGTACTCTTCCCGATTAAGCGCCCGTGGATTAATCGCGTGCGTCATCTCATCGCTGCTGTGCTCGGCTTCCTTCTCATTTGGAGCGAAAGCTATCTTCCCGCCTTTGACGTGATTGCGAAGAATGCGAACAACTTAGCTGGCTTTACGCCCGCGTATTTGCGTGAATTAACCGTTGGCTTTATCAACCCGACGATGCTCCTATGGACCTTTGTGGGCTTGGTGGCTTGGTACTTCTTGCGCGATTGGATCCGCTTTAGCGCGATTACGCTGATGGGGCTTCTTGTGCTCCTCTTCCCAAGTATCACTTCGCTTCTCCCGCAAGGAACGACTGGCGACGTGACCGCTCCCTCGCAGGTGAGCGTGGCAACTGCGGAAGCGACCCGTGGTGCCCTTCTTCCCCCTCAAACTCAAAAGGCGGATACCACTGGCATTAACGTTTGGCTCAATCAGTTCTATGCGAGCGAAAAGAAGCGCCAGGCGAATTTGCCTGAAGGGCCAATTGATGTGGCGCAGTCTGGTGAATTCGATATTGTCTTGATCAACATCTGCTCGCTTGCGACAGACGACTTGGTGATAACGGGGCTTGATAAAGCGCCACTCTTTAACCGCTTTGATCTTTACTTCTCGAACTTTAATTCGGCAACCTCCTACTCTGGCCCAGCGACGCTTCGTCTCTTGACGGGCGCTTGTGGTCAGCCCTCGCACACGGATCTCTATGAAGAACGTCGTCCTGAGTGCGAAACGATGAACCGCTTAGCTAAGGCGGGTTGGGAAAACCAACTCTACTTAGACCACAACGGGAAGTATGACGACTATTTAAATAGCTTACGTACCATCGCAGGGCTTGAACCTGAACTTCAAGATCAGCACCACTACCACAAGGCGATGGAAAGCTTTGACGGCTCGCCCATCTTCTCTACGAAGGACGCTGTGGACAACTGGATGAAGAACCACGCCAAGGGGCAGTCTCGTACGGTGTCGCTCTTTAACCTTGTGACTTTGCACGATGGGGCGCGTGACCCTGCCTCCCAGGATCCGATCGACTTTAAGTCTCGCTGTAAAGCCCTACTCGCTGAGTTAGGCGACTTCATGGATCAGATTGAAAAGAGTGGTCGTAAGGTGCTCTTCGTGATTGTGCCTGAACACGGCGCTGCGCTTCGTGGCGACAAGGTGCAGGTCGCAAAATTGCGTGAAATCCCAAGTCCCAGCATCACGCATGTACCAGTTTATGTAAAGTTCTTTGGGGTGCCCAACGCTGAAAAAGCGGGCTTTGTGAAAGGGGAAGTCAAAGACATCAGTGTGCCGACAAGCTACTTAGCCTTGACGGAATTGGTGGGCCGTGTGATTCGCTCCGGGATCTATACCGACAATCCTGCTGGTTTAGATGGTCAGCCCGCCACGCTCGACACCCTCACCGCGGATTTGCCACAGACGTGGCCGGTCGCCGAAAATTCGAGCGCCAAGGTAGTCGACAACTACCAAGGCAAAGCTTACCTTCGCTTGAAAGAAGGCAAGTGGCTCGAATATAAGAAGTGATCTCGCAACGCCCAGTTCGGTTTTCCGACTGGGCTTTTTTTCTTACCTGGTTTGAAGTGGTATGTGTTTTTTGGACACCTATAGGTACAAAGCCATGCAAATACCACGTTCTATAAAAGTTCAAGCTTGTAAGAGGCTTTTACATTATTACCCCGTCAAGACCCTAGCCAAAGAATTGAATATTTCTCACAGTTCTGTTCAAAATTGGGTTTATTTCATTAATCGTGGATACTTTGATTGGATAGACCGTCCATGGGCGCATCGACAAGCTCTTTTGGATCAAGCTGTCGAATATTGGTTTGACAACTATCCAATTGGTTACGCCGATGGTGGGAAACTCTTTGGGGTTAGGGCATCAACAATTTTTTCTTCAATTCGGCGCCGTCTTGCTAAACTACCTGAAAACCTACGTCCCAAATTGATCCGTTTTTGGGATGCTGTACCCGCTAAGTCTCTAGGAACTTCCAGGATGGCGATAACAAAACTTTCAGATATGCCCGCTGACCGCCCTTTAACGACTGCCGAACGCAAGGCATTATTTGAGGAGTTAGAGGATGCTAGATGTCGCTTGGCTGTGAGTGAAAGTATGCTCGAAGTGGCAATCGAGTCATGTACAGACGAGCTCAAAAAAAAGAATTAAAGCGGCAATTAGAACTTGTGAGAAAGGCTTTAGCGTCGTTCGGGTCTGCCGTGCAGTAGGAATCCCTCGCAGTACTTTTTACGCCTCGCAGAAGCAAACAGAAGCTCAGCAGCGCGAAGCCAAACTCGCTCAAACGGTTGAAGGAATTCAGATAAAGCATTATTTCACTATTGGCCGTCGCCGTACGGGGAAGCTGGTAGCGGAAGAATTAGGGTTTGAACCGTGCGAATGTACCCTTCAACGGGTGATGAAAGGGTATGGCCTAAATGCTCAGATCCGTAGAGTGCGTAAGGTGAAACCTCATGCGGGGAAAGCGTATCAAGCACAGCTGCCTGACAATACCTTAAATAGAGAATTTAGAGCAGAACAACCACTACATCGCATGGTTACTGATGTCACCTATATTCCCTATTACGCGAACAATGAGTGACACTGGGGGTTTTTGTCTCTGGTACAAGATCTATTTGATCGCTCTATTGTGGCGTGGCGTTTTGCGAAAAAGCAGGATAACCACTTGGGGGTCTCTGCATTGTGTATTTTGGCCTCTCGAGGATTGGCTCCTGGAGCAACATTGCACAGCGATCGAGGAAGTATTTACACGTCAAAGGTGTTTCGCGATTTGCTCTCTGATATGCGCGTGAATCATAGCTTTTCTCGGAAAGGGAACTGTCACGACAATGCAACGATGGAATCTTTCAACGGGACTTTGAAAATTGAGTCTTTGTACAACTCGATGTTTAACCGCCAAGAGCAACCTAGCTTTAAGGAACAGAATGCTTTGATCGGAAGATATATCGAGTACTACAACAATCATCGTCCTTGCTCAATCCTTGGGAATATGACGCCTAAGAACTACAGAGCTCAATATGAAGCCAAAATTCATGCTATGGCTTAATTGGAGAAAGACGATTCTTTCTCCAATTTGAAGCATGAAATGAATAAAAGAGGCATGTCTGAAAAGGTATGCTGAAGTTATTGTTTAAACTGTCCAAAATTTGCATACCAGTTTTAGCTCAATACATGCACGAAGAAGGTAATGGAACTTTTATCCTCACCGGCTGGAGCTTAGGAGCTTGTAACGTCTACGTTGAATTTATCTCGTTAGATACTGAGGTTACTTTTGTTGATGTAGATATCTTTGCGAATGAGACAGGAATCCCCACTCTTTATTTCCAAGTTTTTGATTCAGATCGCAGTGCTGTTCCAATCCGAGTACCTTATTCGGAAACCGCTGACTACTATTGAGCCTTCTTGCGCTACTCTGCTTCACGCCCAAGCCCAAAGCCTGGGTGTGAGTTTTTTCTCGCTAACAGCGCGCAAGCACAAATTTTTTCCTTTTCTCTTTCCTCAGTAGCAAAATTCGCTAAAATAGAAGAATTCGTTGGTGTGAGCCTCCTCGTTCACGTCAACCATCATTCCCTAGCCAAGAGCGCGTCTTAATGCGTTTTTTGTGCCCATTAGATCTGTTTTTTTATAAGAGAACAACATCGTGTCCGCACTTGTACTCGGTCATAAGAACCCCGACTCCGATAGTATTGTTTCCGCTTTGAGCTGTACCTACCTCTACCAGCAGCGTGGCCTTGACGTCGTTGCTGCCGCTCAGGGTGAACCCGCTCCCGAAACCCAGTTCATTCTCGAACGCTTCGGCTTGAAGGCTCCTGAAGTGGTGCACTCCGTGGCTGGTCGTGATGTCTACTTGGTGGACTACTCCGACCTTAACCAGGCTCCTGATGATTTCAAGGACTGCCACCTCAAAGGTATCATTGACCACCACAAGTTGGGTGACGTGACGAGTACCTCCCCGGTCGAATGCATCATCTGGACGGTGGGTTGCACGAACACCATTTTGAAGCGCATGTATGACTACATGAACATCGAAATCCCGGCCAACTTAGCTGGCGCGATGCTCTGCGCTATTTTGTCCGACACCGTGATCTTTAAGAGCCCCACCTGTACGCCGACCGATATCGAAGCGGCTAAGGAACTCGCCAAGATCGCCGGTATCGATGATATCGAAGCCTTGGGTAAGGAACTCTTCACCGCTAAGTCCGCTGTGAAGGGCTGCACCCCGCGCTCCTTGATCTTCCGTGACTACAAAGACTTCAACATGAATGGTTGCAAGGTTGGCGTGGGTCAGTTGGAATTGATCAGCCTTGACTTGGTTGACGACATCAAGGAAGGCTTGATTGCTGAATTGGCCAAGGTGAAGAGCGAAGAAGGCCGCCACAGCGCCCTCTTGCTTCTCACCGACATCATGAAGGAAGGCTCTCAGCTTCTCATGGTTTCTGACGATCCTGCTCGCGTCGCTTCCGCTTGGGGCAAGACCTACGAAGGCGCTCCGATCTGGCTCGAAGGCGTCATGAGCCGTAAGAAACAGGTTGTTCCGTTCTTGGAAGAAGCCTTCCGTAAATAATCGGAATTGATGGAAAAAGCCAGAATTGTTGTGTTCTGGCTTTTTTCCTATCGAACATTGTCTTTTTTTTGGAGGATATCAATATGACAGAAAAAACCACGAAAGAATTAGCTATTGGTGATCCCGTACCGGCCTTTGCTGTGCCGAATCAAGATGGTGTCATCGTTTCGTCCGAAAGCCTTTTGGGCACGCCCTACCTTCTCTACTTCTACCCGAAAGACAACACGCCAGGCTGCACCGTTGAAGCCTGTGACTTCCAGAGCCGTTTGCTCGACTACACAGGCTTAGGCTTTAAGGTCTTTGGCGTTTCTCGCGATAGCCAGAAGAGCCATCAGAATTTCCGTGCGAAATTTAACCTTGCCTTTGACCTTCTTTCCGATACGGAAGAAGAACTCTGCAAGGCCTTTGATGTGATTAAGCAGAAGATGATGTACGGGAAGCCCGCGCGCAAGATTGAACGCAGCACCTTTGTGATTGACGATAAAGGCATCATCATCGGGATTTTCCGTGATGTGAACGCCCGCACGCACGTGGCTGAACTCTGGGAAAAGCTGAAAAAATAAGGTCTGAGTACCGCTTTTTAAAGCAATCCTCTCTTGTTGCTACTGCCTCAAGGAAAAAATTCTTGAGGCAGTTTTTTCTGTTTTCTACCCCATAAGTCGTAGTGAGGCTGATTCTATTGGCGACTTTCAAAACCTTAGTGTTTACCCTATACTTAGAATGCAATCTTTCCGAAAATTTGTAACGCGAATGGCGCTCAGTCTTGGGAGAAAAAGAAGAGCGCTGCGTTTTGAGAGGGATTTTCTTCCCCCTCACCTCTAAAGAATAAAGTTGTTGAAGGAAGTTTATGTCTGATACGCCTGTCGAAAAAGTTGAAAAAGTACGCCCCGCCACGCAACCTCCGCTCGAAGGACGCTTGCGAGTCTTTGATCAGAGCCCGATTGATCACTTTGAAGCGGGATTCCATACGATTCATGAAACGCGTATGAAAGGGCTTCCCATTTTGAATCCCCGTCTCTCGGTCAAGGCTGACAATTTCCGCCGTTGGGGTAACGACTGGATTGGTACCGTCGTCACACCTTGGTCGATTTTAGTGGTGCTCGCTTGCGGGTCTCGTGGTGGCTGGGTCTCGGTCCCTGCGGGCGCAACGCGCATGATTGAGCTCCCTGGTGGCGACTTCCCGTTCTTAGGTTGTATTGATCCGATTTTGGGCGAATACCAGATGTTGGGTTTGTTGAGCCCCTTGCATGAAATCGAAGATCAGGCTGCTGCAGAAGCGATTGCCGCTTATGCCATTACGGAAATGCTCACCGTGCCTGAAAGCGAAAAGATGGATATTGAAGAGCAAGGGATCCCCTTGACGCCGCTCGTCTCGCCCGTACAAGGTCAAAAAGCCATTCCGATTAAAGCCGTTCCCACGGGAAGCCTTCAGACTGAAGAGCCGAAGAAAGAAAGCAAGCCGCTCTCGCGTCGTGCTTTCTTCCGTCGTTTCAGTGGTAGTGAGGCTAAAGAATGATTGATACTGGGGCTATTGTTGTGACGGTTAGCACCCACGAACCAGGGGCTATGCCGACGATCCGAATTGAAAATGAGCGCCCTTCTGGGCTCATTCACAATCTCCTCAAAAAAGGCGTACCCGATATTCGTCGTACGGTAAGTGTGCTCTATGGGCTCTGCCCCATTGCGCACTTAAGCGCTATGGATATTGCAGATCGTGCCACGAAAGGACTCTCCGAAGAAGAACGTCGTGCAAAGGATCACTCGCTTTTTGAGCGCGCCGTCGCGCTTGAAGCGCTCCTAGAAAATATGCGCGTCTTCTTGACGGACGTCCCTTCTATTTTGAGTGTGGAACCCCAAAATGAAGCGCTGCGTGCGCTGGGGCGTTTGCGTGCTCAAATGATGGTCGTGGCAAGCCTTCTTGTCGCCTCACCCGAAACCGCTGAAACCATTGAAAAAGCCCACCGCGTGATTACGCAAGCCACAAAAGACGCCGTTGCCCTTTTAGAGAGCAACTTTTTCGCGATGCCTGTGGCCAAGTTTTACGCCATGGAAAAAGAGAGCGACTTTGAAGCTTGGCGAAAGAGTACGCCCGGCATTGTCACGCACCTATTGCGCCGCATGACTGCGCTCCCTCTGGGCTTTGGTCAGGTGCACACGCATTGGCTTCCTCGTTTAACAAAGGACGAAGCGCCAAAGATGGCGGAAGAACTCTATCAGCGCCTTCGCTGTGAGCCACACTTCGATATGATGCCGGTCCTTGAAGAAGCCCCACGGTTAACGGGCGCGATTGTGCGCCAAGAAGCGCATCCTCTCCTAAAAGAAGTGATTGAGCACCGTGATGTGGTGCCCTTTACTTTGACGCTCGCACGCCTTTTGGATACCGCAGACTTAGCCCTTGGGCTTCTCGTCTCGGATCCAGAAAGTGGAGAAGCGGATAGCCCAGACGTGACACGACTACCTGCCTTGGTGGGCGTGAGTTTCCCGCACGAAGGGGGGATGGCGTTAGTAGAAACTGCGCGTGGTCTTTTGATTCACGCTAAAGGTTGGCAGCCCGTCACCGCTGATGAAGCGCCTGAACGCTTTTATGCAGTCACCTCTCCCACGGAATGGCAGTTTGCCCCGAGTGGTCCGGCGCAAGAAGCGGTACACAAGGCATTTCGCGCCCTCTTGGACGAAAATCTGATCATCAAAACGCCTGAAGGCATGTCTCGCTCAATTCGTTTGGCGCTCTTTGGGCTTGATCCCTGTGTGCCCATCCAGTTGATCATTGACGGGAAGCCGCAACCGTTGCGTTAATTTTTTTGTTTTAAAAGAAAAGAGTACTCTCATGCATGAAATGAGCATTGCCGAAGGCATTATTGAAGTGGTGGAACGCACCGCGAAAGCCAACCAAGTTGATCGCATCAAGTCGGTGACGATTGAAGTGGGTGAACTGGCGGGCGTGGATATCCCAAGCTTAGAATTTGCCTGGAAGTCCGTGACCCTCAATAGTCCAGCCGAAGGAGCAGAGCTCAAAATTGAGCGGCCCGATGGTGTGGCCTGGTGTATGGACTGCTCCAAGTCCGTCCCATTTCACAAGTATGGCTCAGCCTGCCCCGAGTGTGGTGGCTTTCATTTGACGCCCACAGGTGGCACGGAAATGCGTGTCGTGAGTCTCGTCTCGCTTGAAAACGATTCTGAAGGAGAAAAGTCAGAAAACTAATTCGTCGTCTCTCGCGACGGAAGTTGAAGGTATTGAAGAGCTTTCTTTAGCTTTCTCGCGAGAGGCGAGTTTGAGATTTTTTGTGTGATTTCAGCATTTAGCTATTCTCTTTGTGTCAAAAGTGTGCTAAAACCATGCATGTCTCAACCTTTTCCATAGTAGGAGCTCCAAGGTGCTCGAATTTTTCGGATGGATACTGAATACAGGTGTACTCGCCTGCCCGTTCCTCTTTCCGTTAGCGATACTGATCTTCGTGAAGCGTCCCAAATTTCGCTTCACGTGGAAGCCGCAGCAACTTTTCGTCTTACTCTTTTTCGTGCTGTATGCCTTTTCGCTACTGCTTTTTGTGGCGCATGCTTACGCAACGCAGCCCGGCGTGCAGGAGTTTTTCTCCGCTTTCTGGGGAGTCCCTGTTGTGCTCACTACATGGTGCTTTGCCGCCTATATGGCCCAGGCTCTGAGCTGTGTCGCCCTCCTCTTTGCGCTTAACTGGGGAGTTGTCCGACAGCTCAACCCGAAGCTCGCTGGCACGAAGCCCACAGAAACCACTGCGCGCGATAGCGATCAAGCCGTTGACGCAGTGGAAGCTCTTCAAGAGAAAAGTAACCGTAACGAGAAAGCCTAAAAGCTGCCTCAAAAGGTTACTCTCGCACTTTCACGCTCATCTTGAGCTAAGAAAGCGCGCTTAGAATGAACGATCATTTACGCTTTGGGCTCCTTTTGGAGAAGCCTCTAGCATGGTCTTTGGAAATTAAAGGATAAATCACAATGTGTACTACCTGCGGTTGCGGTGACCATAACGGCACCCATATGCATACCCATGTTGACGAAAACGGGAACGTTACCACGCACGTCCACTCTCACGATGAAGACGGCCACACACACGATCATGACCATCATCACCACCATGACCATGACCATGACCATGATCACGATCACCATCATGATCATGAACACGCGCTCCACAGCCACGACCATGCCACGTCGACTGAACGCGCCATCTCAATTGAAGAAGATATTTTGGGTCGCAACAATGCGATCGCTGCCAAGAATCGCGCCTATTTCCGCGAACACAATGTCTTAGCACTCAATATGGTCTCCTCTCCTGGCTCTGGCAAGACCGAACTCTTGGCTCGTACCTTGTCTGCCAACGAAGGTTTCACGGCTGCCGTCATTGAAGGCGACCAGCAAACCGATAACGATGCGGATCGCATTCGCGCCACGGGCGCTCGTGCCCTTCAGATCAACACGGGTAAAGGTTGCCACTTGGATGCCCACATGGTTGAGCATGCCTTGGGCCACTTGGTCCCGGAAGACAATTCCGTTCTCTTTATTGAAAATGTTGGCAATTTGGTTTGCCCGGCCGAGTTTGACTTAGGCGAAGCCCACAAGGTGGCCCTTCTCTCGGTGACGGAGGGCGAAGACAAGCCCTTGAAGTACCCGGATATGTTCCGTGTGGCCGACTTGATGATCATCACCAAGATCGACCTTCTCCCCTATGTCCCCTTCGATGCGGATAAGGCGGAAGAAAATGCTCGCCGCGTCAACCCGAACATCCGCGTGTTACGTCTTTCCTGCACCACCGGTGAAGGGATGGATCGCTGGTTTAAGTGGTTGAAGGCTGAATTGACGCTCGCCACGCTCTAATCGCAGCTAATGAGAAACGCTTGTGATGTCTCTCGCACACAAGCGTTTCTTATTTGTCGCTCCGAGAGGATCTTTTAGCCTCTCTCGCAGCGAATTCGATGAAGAAAAACCTCCCCAATTTCTTCACGAAAACGAAAAATCTAATAAACTCCTTCCTCAACGATGAGGCACAACGCACAAACGTCGAGTGCAGTGCCAAAGAAGTGAAGTGCCTAGTACAAAAGAGAATGCCTTCACTTTGTCGCTCAGACCTGAGCCAATCACTATCTGGATGGAGCGCCATCGAGAGAAAAGTACTCGAGGCGAAAAAGAACAGAACAAAGGACAACGTAGCATGGCCCAAGATTCCTTTAGCCCCCGCGAAGAAATCGCGCGCGCTTTTCGCGTGCGTGGACTCGTTCAAGGCGTTGGTTTTCGTCCAACGGTCTATCGCATTGCGGTAACCCTCAACTTACGTGGCACCGTCTTTAACGATGCCGAAGGGGTGCTCGTGCACCTGGAAGGGGACGCCGCGGGCGTTAACGCCTTCCCCGAAACGCTCATTCGTGAAAAACCGCCCCTTGCACGTATCGATTCGATTGAACCCGAAGAAGCCGAGATGAAGCACTATGAAAAGTTCTTCATTGATGCGACCCCTTCGGGCGGCAAAGTGACGACTGGGATTACGGCTGATGCCTCAATCTGCCAGGCCTGCTTAGAAGATATGTGTCGTCCTGCAGACCGACGCTACCGCTATGCCTTTACAAACTGCACGCACTGTGGTCCGCGCTTTACGATTACGCGCCACCTCCCCTACGATCGTCCGCAAACCTCAATGGCGAAATTCCCCATGTGCCCGAGCTGTCGCGAAGAGTATGAGGATCCTCTTGATCGACGCTTCCACGCGCAGCCAGTGGCTTGCCCGGAATGTGGCCCTGAGCTCCTCTTTATGGATAAGCACGGGAACGTGATTTCTGGGGACCCGATTCGCGAAGCGGTGAACGCCATTCGCGCAGGGCTCATTGTTGCGGTAAAGGGCTTAGGTGGTTTTCACCTTGTCTGTAACGCAGAAAACGCACAGGCCGTGGCGGAACTTCGTCGCCGTAAGCATCGCGATGAAAAGCCCTTAGCCCTCATGGTGGCGGGTGCTGCTTCCGCAAAGCGCATTGTGGACTTAACGGAAAAAGAGCTTGAACTCTTGAATTCCCCTGCTCACCCCATTGTGCTCGCACGTCGCCGTCGTGGTGCTTTTGTGCCAAAGCTCTCTGGCGTGGCGGATGGGCTTGAAGAATTGGGCGTAATGTTCCCTTATACACCGCTTCATGCCCTGCTTTTCCATACCTTTGCAGGAGAGCCTGCAGGGACCAATTGGATCAAGAGCTCGCACCCCGTGACGCTTGTGATGACAAGTGCCAACCGTTCGGGCGATCCGCTTGTGATTGATAACGATGAGGCGCTTGAAACGCTCTCGGAAATTGCCGACTGCTTCTTGATTCATAACCGCGACATTGTCGTGCGCTGTGATGACTCTGTTGTGCGCGTGATGGACGATAACGAAGTCGTTTTTGTGCGCCGAGCCCGTGGTTGGGCGCCAGAGGGCTTGCACCTCCCCGCTGAAGTGGGAGAAGAAGCCACAAGCGTGGTGGCCTATGGACCTTATTTGAAGAACACTGCAGCACTGCTTCGTGGGCGCGACGCATGGCTCACGCAGCACATTGGCACGCTCTCCAACCCCAAGAATTTGACGATGCTAGAAAACACCGTCAAGCACTTTGAGTCGCTTTTTGAAGTGACGCCTAAAGTGGTGGCGTGTGATGCGCATCCAGACTTCCCCTCAACGCGCCTTGCCATGCGTGTTGCCAAAGAGGAAAACCTTCCCCTCTACCCGATTTACCATCATGCCGCGCATATCGGTGTCGTGATGGCAGAAAAGGCACGCACTGAACCCACCTTTGGTTTGGCTTTGGACGGTGTGGGCTTGGGACCCAACGATGGGATTTGGGGCGGTGAAGCGTTGCTCGTGGATGCGACGGGCTTCACGCGCGTGGGACACTTGCAAGAATTAGCGCTCCCTGGGGGCGACAAAGCTGCCGTCGAACCCTGGCGTATGGGGGCGGCGATTCTCGTCTCGCAAGGCCTGGGAGAAAAAATTGCGACGCGCTACGCCTCGCAGCCTGGCGCCGCAATGATGGAAAAATTGATTGCCAACACCAAACTCACAGGCGTGACAAGTTCGCTCGGTCGTTGGTTTGATGGGGTATCGTCCCTTTTAGGCCTTTGCCACGTTCAGCACGATGAAGCCACTGCCGCCATGCTCCTTGAAGCCGCGGCAGAGTGCGCTCGCAAAGGCGTGCTAAGACGCGACGGGGCTTTCTCGGCCGCAGACTGCTGGACAATTGACAATCATGGCGTTCTTCGCCTTGATGGGCTTGCACAAAAGCTCCTTCGCGCCACGCAACGTGAGTTCGACCCAGATCAAGTCGCCTTAGCTTTTGAAAATGCGCTCTCGCTCGCGCTCCTTGATTGGGTGAAAACTCTGCGTACTCGCTTGGTCTCAAAGGGCCTCATTAGCGAAGAAAATCGCCTTGTGGCGCTCACGGGCGGGTGCTTGGTGAACCGCACGCTCTACCGCGTCCTGATGACAGGGCTTAAAGAAGCGGGCCTGGAAGGCTACGTGCCGAAGGCAGGTCCTGCGGGCGACGGAGCTCTCTCTTTAGGGCAGGCTTGGCTAGCCCGTTTGGCATACGACCAACGGAAAAGCGAACACCTCTTTAAAGGTGACGCGTTTTAGTTTAGAATAAGGGATAACCCCTAAGGGAAAGCGCAAATAAGTGAGTGCGCATGACGATTTGGACAGCACCAGATCCAACCTTCCCGTGGAGGTGATTCCGTGTTGGCACGGGATTTTGAGCTCTGCTCTCACTCTATCGAGTCCCCCACTCGGGGCGCAACTGCCACGAGTTCGAGGAGCTTTTTTGAGAGCGATTCATTTTTGACTCATCCGTGCCCCAAGTCGAACGCCCCTTTGTGCGTTAGTACTTTTCAAAGAATTGGAGATACGTCTATGTGTTTGGCCATTCCTGGACAAATTACCAAAGTCATGAATAACGACATGGCAATTTGCAATATCGGTGGTATTGAAAAAGAAGTGAACGTTGCGCTGGTGGAAGCGCCTGCGACGGGTGACTGGGTCATCGTGCATGTGGGTTTTGCCTTAAACCGCATCGATGAAGAAGAAGCCAATCGTACGCTTGAGGCCCTCAAAGCCACGGGCGAATTCAATCCCGAAGAACTTAATTAAGCCCACACGAGACTATGCAATACGTTACCGAATACCGACAAGGGGAAGATGCCAAGCGCATCGCTCGTCAAATCGCTCAGGAAGTGCGTCCCGATCGCCAGTACCGCTTTATGGAGTTCTGCGGTGGTCACACCCACGTGCTCTCTCGCTGGGGCTTAATGGACTTGCTCCCCAAGAATTTACGCATGATTCATGGCCCAGGTTGCCCTGTGTGCGTGCTCCCGATTGGTCGCATTGATATGGCCATGAAGCTCGCGCGCGACGAAGGCATGATTTTGTGCACCTACGCCGATACGATGCGTGTGCCTGCTGGTCACGGCATGTCGCTCTTTAAAGCAAAGGCCGAAGGCGCTGACATCCGCATGATCTATTCCCCGATGGACGCGATTAAAGTCGCTCGCGAAAACCCGGACCGTCAGGTGGTCTTCTTTGCGATTGGCTTTGAAACGACGACGCCTCCCACCGCTGTGGCACTCAAGATTGCAGAGCGCGAAAACCTTCAGAACTTTAGCGTTTTCTGCAACCACGTCTTGACCCCGGCTGCCATGAACCACATTTTGGAAAGCGCCAAGGTGCGTTCCGCTGCGCCTGTGTTGGACGGCTTGGTGGGGCCTGCGCACGTCTCTTGCGTGATTGGCTCCAACGCCTACCGCCCCTTTGCCACGGACTGGAAGATGCCTATGGTGATCGCTGGCTTTGAACCCTTGGATATGTTGATGGCCATCTTGATGCTCGTGCGTCAGGTAAACGATGGTCGCCATGAAGTCGAAAACGAATTCACTCGTGCCGTGATCCCCGAAGGCAATATTAAAGCGCAGGAACTCTGCGACGAAGTCTTTGAAATTCGCGACACGTTCGAGTGGCGTGGCTTGGGTCCAGTGCCCACCTCTGCACTTAAGCTCACCGAAAAATATGCCAAATTTGACGCAGAAAAGCGCTTCAATATGGTAGAAGAACCTATGGACGACAACAAAGCTTGCGCCTGTGGGGAAATCCTTCGCGGTGAAAAAGAACCGCGCGACTGCAAGCTCTTTGGTAAGGTCTGCAATCCTTCCCGTCCGATTGGGGCTTGTATGGTTTCGAGCGAAGGCGCTTGCGCTGCAGCTTACACCTATGAACGTCGCTCTGTGGTAGCCATGCCTAAGTCGACCCGTAACGATGCACCCTCTTCCCAACCATAAAGGACTCTAATAAATGCGCCAAGATACCTATTTACGCCCGCTGGACCTCAAAAAAGGCGCTGTGGACATGACCCACGGTGCTGGTGGTTTAGCGACCGCGCAAATGATCGAAGAAATTTTTGCGAAGCACTTCACTAACGAGTGGTTAGATGAAGGGCACGACGGAGCGGTGCTCCCCCCGATCACCCACCCGGTGGCGGTGAGTTGCGACGCGCACGTCGTGAAGCCTTTGATTTTCCCGGGTGGCGACATTGGCCGCTTGGCAGTCGCAGGCACGGTGAACGACGTCGCGATGTGTGGCGCAAAGCCTCTTTATATTGCCGCTACGTTCATTCTCGAAGAAGGTTTCCCCTTGGGTGAATTGGACACCATTGTGGCAAGCATGGCCAAGACTGCCGCTGAAGCGGGCGTTGACATTGTGACGGGCGACACCAAAGTGGTGGAACGCGGTCACGGCGACGGGCTTTACATCACCACGACGGGTGTCGGCGAAAAGATTACCGACAAAGTGATTTCTGGCCGTCAGGCAAAGCCGGGCGACGCGATTCTCGTCTCGGGCTCTATGGGCGACCATGGGATGGCCATTCTCTCTCACCGCGAAGGGATGACCTTTGGCTCGCAGTTGATGAGTGACTGCGCCCCACTCGCTCAGATGGTGGCAAACGTGCTGAAAGCTGCGCCCAATACGCATGTTTTGCGCGATCCGACGCGTGGCGGTTTAGCGACAACCCTAAACGAAATTGCCAACCAGAGTAACGTCGGGATTCTCCTCTCTGAGAGCGATATTCCGGTGAAGCCCGATGTGCAGGCTGCTTGCGAATTCTTAGGGCTCGATCCGCTCTATGTGGCAAATGAAGGGAAATTAATCGTGATTTGCCCCGCAGAAGAAGCTGAAGCCGCAATCAACGCAATGCATCAGTCTCCCTATGGCGAAGGCGCTCAGCAGGTGGGCGTAGTGGTGACGGACGAATCTGTTGCCCCAGGCTACGTGGAAATGACCACCTTGATGGGTGGTCGCCGTATGGTCGATTGGCTCACGGGTGAACAACTCCCCCGCATCTGCTAAAAGAGCATTCTCCTCTTAACTCAAAAAAGCTCGTTCGGTTTTCCTTGAACGAGCTTTTTTTGCGTTGAGAAGACTTTTTTTTTCGCTTCTTGAACGAGAAAAAAGTGCTTTCATGACATTTAAGCAGCGTGATTTCGTCGCAAAAAAGCCACGCTAATAGGAAAAATCGAATGATCGATAACTTAACAAATCACGGTTTCTTTGATTTTAATCAGTCTTTTTTAATTTTCTTTTTTGGGAAATCCTTCTCCCGCAAAGCCCTCAAATAATTTCAAAATTTTTCATAAACTAGGGTTTTTCCGTAGTGACACCCCCCTCTCAAACCCTTATTTTTATGCTTTTCCAGAGAAATGTTTAATTTTTCTTATTTAAAAATAAGTGTATCTACTTACTTTTTCGAGATTTCGTTTCGTGTGTTTTTGAGGTTAAGTCTTTTTGGGTAACACTTTAGACCTATGGAAAGTCCTCTCGCAGGTCGCTATATTCCCTCTCAATACCGCGCTAAAGCGTGAAATTGCACGACTTTTAAGTGCACTCTACGCTGAAAACGGTGCTATTCTTAATGGTGTCGGAAGAAGTTTCTAAACCGACCCTCGGTTTTGTCCGAATACACTGGGTAATCAAACAAAAATTACTCGGTGCTCGGTCTTAGTCTATGAGAGAGATTCTCTATCTCCCTTATGTCCTCCCGTGAACGCTCATTGAGGGGTGTTACGGTTTTTTTGGAGCTTAATATGAACAAGTCTGAATTCATTGATGCCATCGCTGCCAAGGTTGGTATGCCGAAGTCTCAAGTCGCCAAGTTTATCGACGCCTACAACGAAACCGTTGTTAAGACCGTCGCTAAGGGCCAGGATGTCCGTTTGATCGGTTTCGGTACCTTTGCAGTTACCAAGCGCGCTGCCCGTACGGGTCGCAATCCTCAGACTGGCGCCACGATCAAGATCGCTGCCTCCAAGGCTCCGAAGTTCACCCCGGGTGCTCAGTTCCGCGCTGCTGTTAAGCGCTAATATGCCGAGTGTGCTTGAGTGGGTACGCCTTCTCAAGCTCCGCTCTACAAACAGCGTCCTTAGGACTCGTTTCTTGAGGACGTTGTTTTTTGTCTGTTAAGCCACTCGCCTTCCCTTCTTCTTGTCAGAAGAGCGCGCTCTTTGCTAGACTTTCTGCACTGAGTTTAGAGAAGAACTCCCTCCTATTAACGCTTTGCGAACCACACACATGCTCACTTTACTCATCAACCTTGACCGTGCTCCTGGACGCCTGAAAAAGATTGGCGCTCTTTTGCGCCAATGGGATATTCCCTTTACGCGTCTTCCTGGGTGCGATGCACGTCAAATGACCGAAGAAGAATTGGCGAAATATCGCCAACCCTACGCTGAGCGTGAATACTTTTTAAAGGATTTCACAGCTGGGGAAATTGGTTGCATGATGAGCCACATGAAAGCGTGGCAGACGCTCGTTGACAGCCACCACGAATGGGCCTGTGTACTTGAAGACGATTTCGCCTTTGACCGCGATCCTCGCCCCTATCTCTTGTCGACGGATTGGATCCCTGAAGGGGTGAAGCTCGTACAGCTCGCCAAGGAATATAAAGAGCCAAAGAAAGTGCGCTGTGAGCCCGATATCATCCCGCTCAAAACAGGTGATCGATTAATGGTGCTTTGGGAAGGAATTGATGGGGGTTGCCAAGGCTATCTGATTCATCGTGATGTGGCGAAGTATTTGGTTGAAGCCAATACCCCACACTTCTTTGCGCCCTCTGACGACGCGCTCTTCTCGCACGCGAGCCCTCTGCGCCGACACTTTGCCCCGTGGTCACTTTCGCCCGCATTGATTTATGCGGATGACGGCGGGGTTTCCTGTATCGGGGGCGAAAAAGGCCACGTGAAAACGAGCTTCTGGCGTGGCCCAGGACAGTATTTAACGCGCAAGAAGATCAACTTGCTTACGAAGATTAAAGCACGCTACCAGTGCGTGCCAGAGACGCGCTAACGGCCTCTAAAACGAAACGGTGTACCGAAAGACTCGATACACCGTTTAGCGTTTTGAGAGGCGCTTAGAAAAGCGCGATGAGTTTTTCAACTGCCTCGTCTGTCGTCGCCCAGCTCGTCACAATACGCACAATGACGTGCTCTTCGTCTAAGCGACCCCAGTTGCCAATCACGGCACCCGCCGAAATACGGCGGTACTCTTCGTCCGTCAAGACCAAAAAGAGCATATTGGTTTCAAAGGGGATGTAAAACTTGAGGCCCTTCACTTTAGCGGCGTCAGCGATCTTTTTCGCTTGCCCGTGTGCATGAGCGCCAAGCTTCAAGTAGAGACCGTTTTCCATTAGCGCGGTGTACTGGAGACCCAATAAACGTCCTTTAGCGAGCATCGCGCCCGCTTGCTTCATCGTCGTTCTAAAATGTGGCAGCACGCTCTTATTCTTCGCGACAACCGCTTCCCCAAAGAGGCACCCTACCTTCGTCCCACCAATGTAGAAAACGTCGGCTAAGCGGGCAATATCTTTGAGAGTCACATCAGTATTGCTGCTTGCCAATCCATAGGCCAAGCGTGCCCCATCGATAAAGAGCGGAAGCTGATAGCTCTGGCAAATCGCCGAAATGGCTTCAAGCTCTTCTAAGCTGTAGAGCGTGCCGTACTCTGTCGGATGAGAGATGTAGACGGCACCCGGCTGCATCAATTGATCGTAGGCATGATCTGACTGGTAGTGGCAAAGGAAATTGAGGAGGTTCTCTGCGGTCATTTTGCCGTTCACACCAGGCATGGTGAGCACTTTGTGACCAGAGGCTTCAATTGCACCACCTTCGTGCCCCGTGATGTGACCAGAGGTGACACTCACCACCGCTTCATAGTTGCGAAGAATCGCACGAATGACGGTCGAATTCGTCTGCGTCCCACCTACTAAAAAATGGACGTCTGCTTCTGGATTTCCAGTCGCCTCAAGAATTAACGAACGCGCCTTCTCGCACCATGCATCTGCCCCGTAGCCCGGGGTCTGGGTAAGGTTTGTCTCGTTTAACAGCTTTAAAATCTCTGGCGCACAGCCTTCGAGATAGTCTGATTGGAAATAGAGCATGAGGTTTGTCCTTTGGTGGATGGGAGCGAGCAAACAGCGCTTTTGCGCACCTAATCCTTCAATATTAATGCGAGAGAGAAAAGAAAATCCTCAAGGATTTCCCTAAGGTGAGGCTTGTGACAGTGCGCTTTTCGTGCTATTCTCTTTGACGTTCTTGCTGATTTTTCCTTGCGGATTTTCCACTATGCCAACCAATCTCGTTAAAAAGGTTGCCGCCATTCACGATATGTGCGGAGCGGGTCGCGTCTCCTTGACAGCTGTGATCCCCGTGCTCTCAGCCATGGGAATTGAAGCCTGCCCACTGCCCACAGCCCTTCTCTCTAACCATACTCAGTATCCGAGCTTTTCCTTCTTGGACTTGACGGACAATATGGTCGCGATGATTAACGAGTGGAAAACGCTGGATATTCGTTTTGATGCCATCTACTCAGGCTTTTTAGGCTCCACACGCCAGATTGATATCGTGGCGAACTTTATCGTCGACTTTCGCCGTGATGAAACGCTTGTGGTAGTCGACCCTGTGTTGGGCGACAACGGGAAACTCTATGCCACGTTTGATGATTCCATGGTCGAAGGGATGCGTCGATTGGTGAATTCTGCTGACGTCATTACGCCAAACCTCACGGAAGCGTTTGCGCTTCTTGGTCGCTCCTATCAGACGACGTTGACTGAAGTGGAACTCAAAACGATTTTGAAAGACTTGGCTGCTATGGGACCCAAGACCGTGATTATCACGAGTGTCCCCATTGAGAGCGACGCGCAGCACACGAGCGTTGCGGCCTACTCGACCGAAACCGATCGTTTCTGGCGCGTCACTTGCCAATATATGCCGGCGCACTATCCAGGAACGGGCGACACATTTACGAGCGTACTCACGGGTGCCCTCTTGCAAGGCGAAAGTCTCCCGATGGCGATTGACCGCGCAGCGCAATTTATTCTTCAAGGGATTCGCGCAACTTTTGGCTACCGCTACGACCCACGAGAGGGGGTGCTCTTGGAGCGCGTGCTCCCGAGCTTAGCTGAGCCCTTAAAGACCAGTACTTATGAGTGGTTCTAAAAGTTTTTAAAAACGCTTTTTCGCTATACTAGAGCGCAGTGACAATTGAGCCATCTGCGCTCTTTTTGGCTTTTTCTTTTTTTGAGGTTTTTCATGACCGAATCCACGGCTCCTACCAATACGCTTCTTGGCAAAACGACTGAATACTTGGAAACGTATCGCCCAGACCTCTTAACGCCGATTCCTCGTGCGCTGGGGCGTGGTGCGCTGCGTGCGGATATCCCCTTTCAAGGCGTGGATATCTGGCGTCTTTATGAAGTGACCTGGTTAAATGAATATGGCCTCCCTCAGGTGGCTACTGGGGAAATTGAAGTCTTAGCGGCCAGCCCCAATATTGTGGAATCAAAGTCTTTGAAACTCTACATTGGGAGCTTCACGCAGAGCGTGTTCCCAAGCCTTGAAACGGTCTCCAATATCATCGCGCGCGACGTGGGCGCGGTGATTGGCTCGCCCGTCAATGTGCGTCTTACCGCCATGGGCGACTGGAATCTGCCAGCGGTGGACTTTGTGGGCACAGTGCTTGAAAAGGAACCTCAGGGCGATCGTCTCTTTAGAGACTACGATGTGAATCCTGATTTGCTCGCGCTTGATACGACGAAGTCCAAGGACGTCACAGAAACGCTTGTGACGCACGTTCTGCGCTCTCGTTGCCCTGTGACTGGACAACCAGACTTTGCGAGCGTACGCATTGATTACACGGGTCCTGCGATTGATCATTCTGCGCTTCTTGCCTATTTGGTGAGTTTCCGTCGTCATCAGGGGTTTCATGAGCAGTGCGTGGAGATGATCTACACCGATATCATGGCGCGCTTAGCACCTAAAGAACTTTCTGTCTACGGGGCCTTTACGCGCCGCGGGGGGATTGATATTTCGCCCTTCCGCAGTAACGTGACAGGACGGCCTGACGCGATTGTCCGAGTATCGCGTCAGTAAAGTCTTCTAAAAGATAGCAGAATGCGCTAGCAAATCTCGTATGTATTGAAAAAAGGGAGGCCCGTCCTCCCTTTTTTATCCCTGCGTTTTTAAGGTCTAAGCGGTCATTGGTGCGCCATCCTCCCGTTGAATCTCTTCCTCATTGTCCTGAAAAATATCCCGTTTTAATAGGTCTATAATACGTGGTTAATTCTCCTTAGAGTGCTCTGACTATTTAGCCTCAGCGCTTTGTGTATGACCGCGAAGCATGTAGCAAAAATATTGACGATATGCTTCTTAAGCCTCTAAGAGACTTCTCTCCTCTCGCAAAGCGTTTTCACGCAGATCTCTCTAAGACAACAAAATGAAAACTTCGGAGATCATCTAGGTTGAAGACCTTTAGAAAAACCACGCTCTCTCTAGCCATCGGCGCTAGTGTTTTAGCGCTTTTTAACGCTCAAACCGTTCGCGCTGAAGATATTGTTATTGATCAGAAGGACGCGCAATATAGCCGCAATATTGAAGATTTGGATGGCTCTTCTATTAAAGCGACATTTTCTGGCGAAAATGCAACCTTTACGGGGGTGGCGACGATGGGATCTGGCGTACATCTCGGCCCTGACACGCCTATCTCTTTTGCTGAATTGATTTTTAGTGGAAAAGGAAGTGGTATCAACAATCCTGATGCCATTCCAGCTAACCTCATCGTCTACTCAGACGGCGCGATGAAGGTCACTTTTTCGGGCGAAAATACTCAATTTATCGGTGAGAGTGAGAACCAGCGTTTAATGACGCTTGACTTGCAAAACCATACTGTCTGGAAAGGTGATGTCATAACAGGTGATCTCAGTAGCGTTGCCGAATCTGAGCTATACGACAAACAACCTCTTAATGAATTATGGCCTATTGAATTTCAAGCCAACCTTGCCAATGGCTCTAATTGGACTGGCGGTCTCACCTCAGAGTCTGGCAAAACCACGATCTCTCTTGACAATTCTCAGTGGTCTGGTGATGTAGAAAGCATCCATTTCGATCACTTTTATCACTTTACCTCGCTTGACCAGGACGATTTTTCTACCACCATCACGCTTGACAATCAATCCTCTTGGAAAGGCGCTTTAAGCCTTTCTGATGGCGGGGTTAATGTCAACCTCGCTAACAACTCTAAGTAAGGTACTGCCACGGTAATCCATGGCGAGGCAAATATCACGCTCGATCATGCTAATTGGACAGGTGATGCGCTACTCTCACAAATCAATAAGCCAACAATTGACAGTGAAGAACGTCTGCTACTTCGGTATCCCAAAGCCCTCCAAGCTCAAGAAAATTTAGCGGTTACAATCACGCATTCCAAAGGCGAAAAAATCGAGGTCAATTTGAAGAATAATGCGCAATGGAAGGGCAATCTTACGGCTAACCTCGGTACTGCCAAACTCACTATGGACAGCAGTCAATTCGATGGCAATCTCGTTGTCGCCTCGGAAAAAGAAACGGCTGAAACTTGGGAAGAGTTTCTCGAAAGCATAGACAACCAATTGGACTCTGACCTCATGCCAAATACCCCTGAGGGTGTCGAGAGATACTATCAGCTTCTCCAGGACGCCCTTGGCCTCAAAGAAGCCGCCGATCTTCGCACCTTTGAAGGCAAACTTGTTGATAGCGAAATCAAGAATTCCACTTGGAACGGCAACTTAGAAGTGAGCGCGGGTTCGGCTGACCAGAAACTCACCTCCGCTTCCACCTGGACCGGTGACGTCAAGCTCACGGGTGGCGAAACTACCTTAGCGCTTGACTCCTCTACTTGGACAGGCGACTTCACTGACAAGTCCGCCAAGAGTTTCACGCTTAAAAATTCCGCTTGGAAGCTCAACAAAGACAACGCCATTGATAGCGTTGTGGCGGATAGCACTTCAGCGATCTTCTTAGAAGGCGCTCCCAAGACACTTACCGTGAAGAATATGGATAGTTCGGCTACCTTCGTGCTTGATTTGCAGTACGCAGGTGACGATGTCGCCAACTACCGTGGTGCCAATAATAGCGACTATATTTTGGTAACCGACTCTGCGAAAGGTTCAAGCCGCATCGTGGCAACGCCAGAAAGTAATCTCTCAGGCCTCACTGCAGGTCACAAGCTCTGCTTTGCCACGGCACCAGTGGGCGACGCAACATTCAATGTCACCTCCTCCGTTTCACAGTATGTGACGAATTCGACGAAGCTCTATAACCTCCTCACCACCTACGACGTGAAGAGCGACACGGATGCAACAGCAGACTATTCTGGCTCCAAGAACTGGTACTTGACGCTCAACCAAAAGGAAGAACAGCCTAATGAAAACGCGCATGTGCCAGGTGCCGCCTATCGCGCTGCCCTAGCCCTTTGGCGTGACAATGATACGCTCTTAAAACGCTTAGGCGAATTGCACGAAAATTCGCTTGATAACGGCGCTTGGGTGCCGCCTTTGCACACTCTTCTGGTAAGCCTGAATACGGTAACGGTGAAGGCGACGGCAAGCTAGAGAGCAACGACGTGACGGTCTACGCCACCAACTTGCGTGACAATGGTCAGACGATTGACATTGTGGGTCGTGTGGGTCGCTTGGATTCTGACTTCACCACTGCTTTAGGTGACAAGGCAGACTTCAAGAACTGGGCTGCTAGCCTTGGTGTGGAATACGGGAAGAAGTGGGCCTTTGGTGAACATTTCTCCGTTGAACCTCAGGCGCAGTTAACGTACCACTACATCTGGGGCGACGATTTCACCACGCGTAACGGCATTAAGGTGACGCAATCGAGCACTGATAGCCTTGTGGGTCGCTTGGGTGTTGTCGCGGGCTTTGATTGGGCGCGACGCGACGACTATGTTGGTCGCATTTACGCAAAGGCTTCTGTCTTGCATGACTTCTTGGGTGATGTGGATAACACGCTCTCGCAGGATGTGGTGTACACCGATAACGAAAGTTTAGGCGACACCTGGTACGTGGTAGACATTGGCACTAACGTCAAAGTTGGCAAAGCCTGGAGCCTCTACCTTGACGCTGAGACGAGCCTCAACGCACAAGTGAAGACTAAGTACAACCTGAATGCTGGCGTACGCTACGCGTTCTAAAAAGGCTGGGGAAAGCAAGGGGGAGGAAACTTTTTCCTCCCCTCTTCTTTTGTGCGTTTACGCGTCTTTACTTCGCGCTTATTCTTAGACAATTTCTCGTGAAGTAGCGGGCGCATCAAACCGTACCACCGCGCCCGTTGGTTTTTTAGAGGCAATTTCTTCTTCTATTAAATTCTCATTAAACAGAAACATTGAACGTTCACACTCACCAATAAAAAATAACGCGTAAACCTTAACCTTAAACTTTCACATCATTTTTTTAGAGCGTACTTAAACTTTTGAAATTGCTTCTACGGAAAAGCGATTTATTCCACGACAAACTTTTGCGTTTGATTGTGCGTATCGAGTGCGAGCTGCAAAGCGAGAATTTCATTGCTGATCGCTTCGTATTCTGCTTTCACCGCGTCTTGATCAAAGTTGATATAGCGGTATTCGGGCACGGCATTTTTGCCGTAACCACTCGATTCCACACGCGTTTTTGGCAACGCCTTTCGCATCACGTCGAGCGTCGATTTGCGGCGATTTAACTGCGCCATACGCACTAAAATCATATCGATAGTCATCAGCTCGTCGCCCACCTGCACTTCTGAAGTGGCATTGTGCAAATTGAGTGCATGCTTGAGCTTCAAAATCTTCTCATCGATTTCCGCGAGCGTCTTGGAGACTTTCTCAAAGTCGTATTCCGGAATCACCGGCTCTTCGTTGTTCGCTGCCACGTAAAAGCGCGCGTTGCTTTCATAGTCAAGCCAATATTCTTTGTCCTCCTCTAAGTTTTTGATCATCTTGTTGGCGATGGCAGAGGTCACTTCTTTTTCATTTTCATTGAGTAATTTGGATTCCATTTTCTGTCTCCTTAATCATTACCTTGCTTTCCGTCGGTCAGTGCGGAAATTCTCAGTTTTCAAAGTTAAAACCAAGTATAGCCTGAGACGTTCTCCAAAGGCTAGAAAAGCAAAGAGAGGAGCTGGTTTTTTCCTCTTTTACCTGCCAGGCTCTTTTGGCAGAGGTCGACAAAGCGTTGGCGCTAAAAAATATTTTCTTCAAGGATTTTTTGTGCTATAGTTCAGCGTTTTGACGATGTTTTGACATAATACCGAAGTCCGTAAAAGAAACTCTGTACAAACCTGTACAAAGCTCTATTTTTTATATTCGCT
>OBXM01000063.1_pt1 | contig 149021 bp, 140 predicted proteins | sample 1538141 | NCBI WGS metagenome assembly OBXM01 (sample SAMEA2580153, study PRJEB22360) | human gut metagenome | biome: human gut; feature: human-associated habitat; material: faeces | place: Denmark | collected 2008/2010 | reverse complement strand
ACGACGGCCATTTCCACGGCCACTTTTGCCTTTTCCACCAAAGCCACCACCGGAGAATCCCCCGCCGTTAAAGCCGCCAAAGCCGCCGCCATAACCACCACCGTAGTTCGGATCAGTTCCCGCGTGACCATATTGATCGTAAGCAGCTCGTTTTTGAGGATCGCTCAGTATTTCATATGCTTCAGAAATTTCTTTGAATTTTGCTTCTGCATCAGGTTCTTTATTGATGTCTGGATGATACTTTTTGGAAAGCTTCCGATATGCTTTTTTTATTTCGTCATCCGAAGCCCCTTTTTGTAGACCTAAGACCTCATAATAATCTCTTTTGTCTGCCATTGGCTTCCCTCCACTATTTTCTTGCGTCCCTCGTATTTTAGCATATAATTTGCTTCAGAAAAATACGTTTCAGAAATTCATAAGAAAAAGCCAAAGTGGTGACTTTGGCTTTTTCACAAACAGCGATTATTTATCGTCGCCGTCTACTTCTTCAAAATCGGCGTCTACCACATCGTCTGCGCCGCCTTGTGCAGCTTCTGGATTTTCTTGTGCTTGTTGTTGTGCAGCTTGCTCATACAACTTCACTGTCAAGTTTTGTACGATTTCATTCAATGCATCGCGTTTTGTTTTCATTTCTTCGATATTGTTTGCATCGACAGCAGCTTTCAACTCATCACGAGCTTCTTCCGCTTTCTTCACTTCATCGGCATCTACCTTGCCTTCAAGCTCTTTCAATGTTTTGTCAACAGTGAATAGTAATGCGTCGACATCATTACGCAAATCAACTTCTTCTTTACGTTGTTTGTCTGCTTCCGCATTTGCTTCCGCATCTTTAACCATCCGTTCAATTTCTTCATCGGTTAGACCTGAAGAAGATTTGATCGTGATTTTTTGTTCTTTTTGAGTTCCTAAATCTTTTGCAGATACATTTACGATACCATTTTTATCAATATCAAATGTTACTTCGATTTGTGGAATTCCTCGAGGTGCTGGTGGAATTTCCGTTAATTGGAATCTTCCTAATGTCTTGTTGTCAGCAGCCATTGGACGTTCGCCTTGTAGGACATGGATGTCTACAGCAGGTTGATTGTCTGCAGCTGTTGAGAAGACTTGTGATTTGCTTGTTGGGATCGTCGTATTGCGATCGATCAACTTCGTAAAGACGCCGCCCATTGTTTCGATACCCAATGATAATGGTGTGACATCAAGTAAAACGACATCTTTCACATCACCAGTGATCACGCCACCTTGAATCGCAGCACCCATTGCTACTACTTCATCTGGGTTCACTGATTTGTTTGGTTCTTTATTGGTTTCTTTGCGAACTGCTTCGACGACTGCAGGAATCCGAGTTGATCCACCGACTAAGATCACTTCATCGATTTCAGATTGTGAAAGACCAGCATCTTTTAGCGCTTGACGTACAGGAACTTTTGTCCGTTCGACTAAATCAGCGGTTAATTCATCAAATTTTGCCCGTGTCAATGTCATTTCTAAGTGCAATGGACCAGCATCGCCAGCTGTAATAAATGGCAAGCTGATTTGTGTACTTGTCACACCTGAAAGGTCTTTTTTCGCTTTTTCAGCAGCATCTTTCAGACGTTGCAATGCCATTTTGTCTTTACCTAAATCAATGCCATTTTCTTTTTTGAATTCTGCAACCATGTGATCGATAATCTTGTTATCAAAGTCATCTCCACCTAGATTGTTGTCCCCAGCAGTAGACAACACATCGAATACGCCATCCCCTAATTCAAGGATCGATACGTCAAATGTACCCCCACCAAGGTCGAAGACTAAGATTTTTTCGTCTTTGTCTGTTTTGTCTAATCCATAAGCTAAAGCTGCTGCTGTTGGTTCGTTGACGATTCGTTCTACTTCTAATCCGGCAATTTTACCAGCATCTTTTGTTGCTTGACGTTGTGCATCATTGAAGTAAGCAGGAACAGTGATAACTGCTTTGTCTACTTTTTCTCCTAGATAATCTTCAGCAAATCCTTTGATATATTGTAGGACCATTGCAGAGATTTCTTGAGGAGTGTATGATTTCCCTTCAACTTCTACTTTATAGCCAGCTTCACCCATATGACGTTTGATTGATGAAATCGTGTTAGGGTTCGTAACTGCTTGACGTTTAGCAACTTCCCCTACTTGGATCTCGCCGTTTTTAAATGAAACAACAGATGGTGTTGTACGATTTCCTTCTGGATTGGTGATGATTTTTGCTTCGCCGCCTTCTAGGACAGCAACAGCTGAATTAGTTGTACCTAAGTCAATACCGATAATTTTACTCATAAGTAATACGCTCCTTTTCATTCATCGTTCTTTTATTTATTGTGCTACGATAACCATACTTGCACGCAAGACACGATCATGCAGCTTATAGCCCTTTTGCAATACTGTGACGATCGTATCCGCAGGCACATCTTCTGTCGCAGGTACGGTCTGTACCGCTTGATGAAGATTGGGATCGAAAGTTTCTCCTTCAGCAGGAATTTCTTCGATTCCTTCTTCTTTCAACGCTTGACGCAAACTTTCCAACACCATTTCGACACCTTTTTTCAAGTTAGCCGCTTGGTCTTCTTCCACATTTGCTGCCATAGCGCGTTCCAAATTATCGATCGCTGGCAATAATTTTTTGCCCAAATCTTGCGAACGGTATTTTTGCAACAATTCACGTTCATTACGGTTTCTTGCTGTAATATTAGCGATTTCGGCCCGTGCGCGCAGAAATTGGTCTTCTAGTTCATTGTTTTTTTCTTTTAAACTGTCGATCTCGCTTTTTTCTACTTCTGCTTCTGATAGACCAGCTGCATCGATTTCTTCTTCTGACGGTTCTGTCAGAGGCTCTTCAGTTGTCTCAAGATCTTTTTCTACCTGTTCTTCTTTTTCTGACACTTGCTACCATCCCTTCTATAATTCACTTATTTGATCATTCACTGTTTGCATCTAGTGTGCGATAGTAATCAGCCAATGTCATTGCTAATTCTCGACGAAAGGCATCCATCAGTCCAAACATTCGCGAATAAGGCATACTAGAAGGACCTAATAAAGCAATCGTCCCTTGGCCATGACCTTCAATGTCATAGCTTGCTTGAATCAAACTCATATTTTGGAGTAATTCATTCCCTAGTTCCTGACCAATGCGGATCTGAATCGTGGAGTCTCTCGGTGCCAATAATTGTGTGAGTTCTTCTGCATTTTTCATGAAAGAGTACATCGACTTAAACTGACGAACATCTTGACTTGGTTCAAAATCTAATAGATTCATCCGTCCGCCGACGTAAATTTTCTCTTCAAAGAGATGACTCAACATATCATCGAATAAATCAATGATTCCTTCTGTTGTTTGAAAATACTTGTGCAAAATCATCGGAATCTCTGTTCGCAATCGATGATAGACCGTCATGAGCGGTTCACCCACTAATTTTTCATTGATAATCCGAACCATCTTTTCTAAGTCGCTGCTATCCATCGATGAAGGTAATGAAAAAATCTGATTTTCAACATTGCCTTTATCCGTAACAATGATAGCAATAATTTGTCGGGCATTCAAAGGTACGATCCGAAAGCCAGTTAATTTCCGTTCTTTGACATCCGGTCCTAACGATAATGCGGTATAGCTCGTAAGGTTGGATAGGATCGTAGCAGATTGCTGAATGATTTCATTGATTTCATGAAATTCTTTCCCCAAGGAATGGCGAATTGCTTTGATCTCATTTTGATTGACTTTTGATGGTCTTAATAAGTGATCAACGTAATAGCGGTAGCCGGCCATTGAAGGAACACGTCCAGAAGAGGAATGTGTCTTCAATAAGAGACCCGCTTCTTCTAAGGCCTTCATCTCATTGCGGATGGTAGCCGAACTTGCTTCAACCCCATCCTCCATCAATCGTTTGGAGCCCGTAGGCTGACCAGTATCCGTATAATTTTGGATGATGAGGTGTAAAATAGTTTGTTGTCGTTGTGTCAACATCTTATCCACTCCTCCGTTAGCACTCTTTCACATTAAGTGCTAACACGATTATTAATATACCATATTTCCTACGAATGTCAAGAATTTGACACAGACTTTTAGCACTCTTATAGAGAGAGTGCTAATCCACTTCATTGTCAATTAGCTCCAAAAAAAGAAGATCGAAAACAGCTCGATCTTCTTGGTTATTCTTAACTTAATAAAAATTTTTCAAAAACATCATTGCCGATAAACATCCCAGACTTTGTTAAATAAACGCGGTCTCCTTCTGAGACTAACCAGCCATTTTTAGAAAGTTCTTCAACGACATTGCCATAGATCGAATCAAAAGAACAGGCAAATTTATTTGAAAAGGCTGTTTTCGATACACCTTGTTTCTTCCGTAATCCAAGAAACATTTCTTCTTCCATTTGATTGCTGGTCGTTAACGATTCTGTTTCATGGATCGGCAGTTGATCTTCCCTCAATGGACGCAGATAGTGCTGGATCGGTCCAAAGTTTTTGTATCTCGTCTGTCCGATATAACCACTCGCTCCTGCGCCAAATCCGTAATAATGTTCATTATTCCAATAAACAAGATTGTGCTTAGACTCATATCCTGGCCGGGCAAAATTACTGATCTCATATTGCGATAAGCCAGCTTTAGCCATTGCAGTGATGGCTTCTTCAAACATTTGTGTCTCAGATTCCTGAGAAGGCAGCTCCATTTTCCCTTGCCTAACCCAATTCATGAACATCGTTTTGTTCTCTAAAATCAGTGAATACATAGCATAGTGAGGCAAACCCAAATCAATTGCTCGTGTTAGCGTATCTCGAAAACTTTCCATCGTTTGTCCAGGTAAAGCATAAATCAGATCGATCGTAATATTTTGAAAATCATGTTTATCTAACAACCGAATCGTTTGATAGACATCCTCTGCCGTGTGCTTGCGGCCGATTTTCTTTAACAAGCGGTTATCAAAAGTCTGCACCCCCATCGACAACCGATCAATGCCCAGATTTTTCAAAACTAGCAATTTATCTTCCGTTAAATCCCCAGGATTGGCCTCTACCGTAAATTCTTTGGTCGTTTGCGTGGGCAGTAATTCATGTATGCCCGTAATCAGACGGTCTAGCTGCGCAGCCGAAAGGGAAGTCGGCGTTCCGCCGCCAATATAAATCGTCTCACAAGTAGTGATTGGTTGTTTGCTCACCGTTAGAGCGATTTCTTTCAGCAAACAGTCGATGTATTCATCTACCGGTTGCCCTTCTAAAAAAACTTTATTAAAGTCACAGTAATAGCAAATATGTTCACAGAATGGGATGTGAATATAGGCAGAAGTACTGGTGGGAAGTGTATTGATTGGAATCTTATTCATGGTTTGCATATTTTTATTCCTTTCAGAGATCAAATCAACGTTCAACTGCACAAATACGGCTCGCAGCAAATGAACCTGATCCGAGGTATATCCGCTCCCCATTCTATCATAAGTAAGATTATCTCGAAACGCCTCTGCATTAAAAGTAGTTAGAAGCAGATCTCACTGCTATCCGTTAATAAGAATACAATCGCATGCGCAAAATTTTAAAATCTTCACCGATAAATGGGAAATAGGCTTCATCCCCATTCAGGCGACGATTTGTCCGCCATTGCCCATCTTGTAGAACCCCCTCTTCTAAAGAAAGGATACCTAAAGGATTAGAACCCTGCTTCGCTTGCAGATCCAATGCGAAATTAGCACCGGTGAGATAGTAATATTCTTTGTGTTTAATGATCAGACCTGCGGAATTGATCATTTTGTCTCGAGAAAATAATTTGACTGCCCAGCGATCCTGTCCATTTTCATACACAATTTGGTTCTGAGCCCCTTCTTTTTTAAATGAGAAGATTTGAGCTTCCTGATCTTGCAACAGTGGCTCAAGGGCGGCGATGATTCGATACCCTTGGTTTAAATGAGGCAGTGTATCGGAAGAATCAAAGGCGTCTTTCGCTAATCCTAACTGGGATAAAAAGCGGTAATCCTGACTAGTATCATTCGTTAGAAGATCTTCGATACCAAAAGGTGAATAGCCGATTGCTCCTTGACCAAAAGCATAAAATAGATTCGAAATATATCTTTTGTCAATTCGGGTTTCCGGAATTAACAACGGCTGATCATTCCCGTATTCCGCGATGATCGGTTTGATTTCTTCTTCGTAAATATCTGGGGCAATAAAATCCAACTGAGAGGCAATAACTTTCCAAACTTGCCAAGTGGTGGATACAGCGCCACCACTAGGATATTCTCCCGGCCGCCTGTCTGGCTTTTTGAGCCATACATTCGTAAATAACGGCAACGCTAAACGTTTTCTTGCAATCTTTGCATAGTCTTGGATTGCTGCGGCATAATGATATGCCATAAACACTTCATCCCCAAAGGGTACTTCTGACCATTGTTTAGCTCCAGGATAGAGGTTTCTGATTTCTTGCGGCAACGCCATCTGATAGACTTTTTCTGCTGCTGACGAATGATCACGACTAGTGCCAAGACTACCAATCTCGTTTTCAATCTGCACCATTCTGATAAAGGCCCGCAAAGGATGGCTTCCCAAGTAGTCGCAGATGGCGGCAAAGGCTGAATGAGCCTGTGCTATCACATCTTGACATAGCGGACTATAACTATTCATCTTGTTTCCGTCGCTATCCTCTATGCGAAAATATTTGGGATCCGTTTTGATCCATTCAGGAACATACGTGGATAAGCCATTCTTCCAAAGGCCAAACCACAAAAAAATCACATCGATTTTCTTCTCAGCGGCATTTTCCAAATGGGAATCAATTAATGAAAAATCAAACTGATTAGGCTGTGGTTCGATCAGCTCCCAATAAATAGGTATCAAAAGGGTATTGATCGCAACTTTGTCAATCTTGTCCCATACTTTTTCCTCCATGTAAGCGATAGATGAAGCAGTGGAGTTATGGACTTCTCCTCCTAGTATCAATTTTTGAGAATGCTGTCGTTGTTTCATCATTGTCCTCCTTTTTCTTCTCAGACAGATAGTCACGTTTTGATCGACTATCCCTCTCAGGTAGTTGCAAGCGTTTTTAGTCGTAATTCTATTATAGGAATCTTCTAAAATAAGGTATACTAAAAAAAGAGAATTCATACTAAAAAAACAGAAATGAGGTTTTTGATGAATCGAGCAGCACTAGAATCAATTGTGAAAAAACTCTACGATAAATATTTGATTCCTTTATTTATCTTCGATGAAAAACAGCAAGTGGTGATTCCTCGTAATTCCTTCATAACTGATAAACAAGTGGCGGAACATTTTTTCCTTACCAGCCAATCGACTGAATTGGATGTGGTGACGTTTTTTGAAGGAGATGACTTTTTTTTCAGCAGCTTTACTTGTGATCTACCAGATTCTTCAATTGGCAATGTGCTGATTGGACCTTGCGGGATATTAGGTACTAACAAAAGATCATTTCCTTTTCAAGGATATGATTACATTGCTGGGGTCCATTACTCGAAAGAAAGTCGAGAATCTTTTGTCGCTTTCGTTGAATTGTTTTACACGATCCTAAAAGGAGCCATCCCTGATGCCAACAAGTTTCGTTGGAGCGTTCCAGAGAAACAAGCAAATTCCAATACGTCCACCCTATTAGAAGAAAATCTTTATCAACGACGGTTAGAGGATCCTTATTTGGACTCGTTTGAATTTGAGAAACGTTACGTAGAGGCTGTACGCCGAAATCAACCCGAAAAAATTCTTTGGCTATTCCATAAAATGAGCAGCACCTACAGCGTCGAACTAGCAAACAACAAGCTAGAAAGTTTGAAATACAAGTATTCAGGATTGATTACCATTCTAACTCGGGTCAGTATCAATGAAGGCGTTCCGGTGAGTCAAGCCTATGGGTTATCCGATACACTACTCCAAAAACTACAAAATATTTATGACGTTCAGGAATGTTTGACCCATATTCAGGAAAGTACTTATCATTTCATGAGGTTGATTCATGCATTTCCTACCCAGAAAAGTTTTTTGATCAGAAGTCTCATCAATTACATTGATACGCATATTTACGATAAAATTACATTAAACGATTTGGCTGAATTTACTGAAAAACACCCCACCCATCTGAGCACAGAATTCAAAAAACATGTAGGCCAAACGATCCACACCTATATCAATCAGCAGAAAGTAGCGGAAGCAAAGCATTTGTTATTGTTTACTGATTATAGCTATAAAGAAATAGCTGCATTGCTTCATTTTTCGAATCAAAGCCACTTTATCCAAGTATTCAAGCAATTTGCGATCATTTCTCCTAAAGAATATCGCAAAAACTATTTCTCAAGTGTCTTTTGTTCAACTGATAGTTGATGGATCAACTTATAAACTCTCTCTAAATAAGGTTGTTAATCGTTTTTTTCTGCCCTCCATAAAAAAAGAGTGGATTTCTCCACTCCTTAAAAGACTCATGTTTTGGGTTAACTACTGCTCACAGTAATTTTTTGCTAACAACGACTTATTTAACTAGGTCTGACCTTCGCATGCTATAGTGAGAAAAAAAGCTCTTCAGGCTATACGTTTTCCTATCATTGAATAAACATCCGCAAAAGCGAAATCAGATAACGAATCAATCGATAGATCAAAAACAAGAAAAACAGGTTACCTAAAATAAAGCGGAAGCCATTTCCAATGGAGGCACGAAACGAGCGGAAACTAAAGTAACGGGACCATTTGCTAAAAGTAGGTTGTCCATTTCTTCTAATGCGATAGGCTTCATCATAAGTATTCTCCAACATATCATAGTAAAAGATAAAAAGAGGTTGTTTAGGGAAAAATGCTTTTTTGAATCCTGCCATCAACGTGTACGTTTTATTAGCAGACGGAAAATTCCGATTGCCGTTTTTCTTGATTCGCACTTGCTGCCCGTTTTTATTTTTGGCAGCATAATAATCTTCAAATTCTACGATTTGATAAATGATCGGTTCGCTATTTTCTTGTTCAAATTCAGCAATTATTTGATCGACTTCTTGCCAACGTAGATAAAGCCAAGCAAACAGCACGAGCAAAACAGCAATCAAAAACAAGTTTAGTAGAAATCCCTCTTGGATCAGCGCTAGATAAGCACAAATAATCAAAAGAGCGATTCCAACAACAATCATTCTTCGTTGGAAATAACTGCGATACATTTGTTCAAAAGATCGCCGATAATAGGCAAAGTCATCTTTTACAAAATTCATGATCGTCCCACTTTCTGAAAAGATTATTTGGTTCAATTTATCAATATCTTGTGAAAATGTCAATTTATCTCTCGAGTGATCGTTTTTTTATTTAAATAGAATCATTTCCCTTGACTTCTTATAGGCTACTCGGGTTAAAGTAATAGATAGGAAAACGCTTTTAAAAAAAATAGAAAGTTGGGAAACTATGAGTCTACTGAATGAAACATTCACACTGAAGAATCAAATCAAAATACCTAAGATCGGATTGGGCACTTGGCAGTCCTCTCCGGAAGATGCCTATCATGCGACAAAATTTGCTCTTGAAAACGGCTATCGTCATGTGGATACTGCTGCTGCCTATAAAAACGAAGCGGCTGTGGGCAAAGCCCTCCGAGATTCTGGTGTTCCTCGAGAAGAGATATTCGTTACGACAAAAATTCCTGCTGAACTGAAGTCTTTTCAAGAAGCTGTCGATAGCATCAAACGCTCAATGGCAGAGCTTGACACTGAGTATATCGATCTTGTTTTGATCCATGCTCCACGACCTTGGAAAATCATGCGGGATAATCCGGAGCAAAAAAAATATTTCGAAGAAAACATTGATGTCTGGAAAGCACTGGAAGAAGCGTATCAAAGTGGTTTGATCAAATCGATTGGTGTTTCCAATTTTGACCAAGATGACCTGCAAAATATTTTTGACCATTGCGATGTGAAACCAATGGTCAATCAAATCATTTATCATATTGGAAAAACAAATGAAGAGTTGCTGCAATTCTGTAAAGACAACGACCTTTTAGTGGAAGGTTATTCACCAATCGCGACTGGTCGCTTGCTGGATAATGCCGACATCAAGAAAATTGCCGAGAACTATCAACGCTCGATCCCTCAATTATCTATTCGTTATCTATTGCAAAAGGACATTTTACCATTGCCAAAATCCGTTCACGAAGAATATATTTTGGATAATGCAAAAGTTGATTTTACCATTTCCGATGAAGATATGACCTTTTTAGATCAACTCTAAACGTCCCTAACGCAAAAAATCGCTCACCTGCAAAATGATCAACTTGCAGGTGAGCCTTTTTACGGTTGTTTTATACTAATTGTTCAAAGGTTCCCCAGACTTTCACGTCTTTTTTATCGACCATCACTTTTCCTTTAGCGATCACCGTTTCAACATCTAGCGTATCTTGATTCAACAGGCAAAGATCGGCATCCATTCCAGGAGCGATCCGGCCTTTTTGAGCCAACTTCAAAATCTTTGCTGGATTAGAAGTAATTGCACGCAATGCAATCTCCAAAGGAATCTGTTCTACTTGTACAGCTTCTTTGATTCCTACCATTAAAGCTCGGGAACTGCCTACCCCAAGCCCAATGAATTGATTGTTTTCATCAAAGTAAGGCAGACTTCCTTGACCATCCGATGTCATGGTGAATTGATCCAACCCGATACCTTCGTCTAACAAACGTTTTAGCCCTTTACTAAAGCGAACTTCATCATCTTCTCTTTCCCAAAAATCAGGATCTTCACTTGCGGTAAAATCGATGGTACCGCCCATTTTAGCAAAAGCGATACTTGCTTCAAACAACTCACTTGTCCGATTTGCATGAGTCGGTAAAAATTGACTAATAGGGATCTCAGTCTCCTCCACAGTTTGTAGCAAGAGTTCGTATTGTCGCTTGCCACCACCTAAATGCACATTGATGATCCCTGCTTTTCCTGAGAGCATGCCCCCTACTCGAGCATCTGCTACAGCACGAGTAAATTCTTCAAAACTAGGTTGTGAAGAACGGTGATCTGAGACCGCAATTTCACCAATGCCAATCACTTTGTCGATCGTCAAAAAGTCCTTGATCAATGAATCCGTCACTGGATCAAGAGGCAATCGATACGAACCGTCATAGACATAAGTCGAGATTCCTTCCGCTTCTAAACCTTTGGCTTTGCTGATCAATGCCACCATATCACGCCCAACACCATCGGTTCCTAAACAGCCGACAACCGTTGTGACTCCAGCAGTTGTCAGCTGGCTAAGGGTTACTTCAGGCGTTCGGTTCTGGTAGCCCCCTTCCCCGCCACCACCTAAGATATGGAAATGGCAATCGATGAATCCGGGTGTCGCAATCAATGAAGAACCATCGATTTCTTCGACAGTTAGTTGATCAAAGCCGCCACTGATTTGATCTTCGATGGCAACAATTTTGTCATTGATCACTAAAATATCTTTCTTTCCTAAATATTCTGGTGCATAAACTTCCGCTTGACGAATAAGTTTCATTCTCGCAGCTCCCCTCTTATTGCAGACCAATCGCTACAGCGATAAAGATAAAGATCGTACCTAACACAAACAGAAATCCTTGCATTTTAATTTGGAACTTCGCCCATTTTGCCCATTCGATTCGGGCAACGCCAAGCACACCGATCAAACTGGCAGATACTGGAGTGAATGCATCCATGAATCCGGAACCTAATTGATAAGCTAAAACGGCGATCTGTCTGGAGACACCCACAAGATCAGCTAATGGCGCCATGATCGGCATTGTCAATGCTGCTTGACCTGAGTTCGAAGTAACAACTAAATTAAATAAGCTTTGGAAAATATACATGAACCAAGCACCGATAAAGGCTGGCACACCGCTTAGCAATCCGCCGATGCTGTGTAGGATCGTATTCAACGCTGAAGGCACATTGGCATCAGAACCACCTAGAACAAGCAGGATTCCTTTTGCCATCCCAACAACAATCGCTGTTCCGGCCAAATCAGCTGCACCTGATTGAAAAGCACTTGCTACATCGTTCAAGCCCATGTCTTCTAACTTAAAGATCACAGCAATCAGGCCTGCACCTAAGCCCATCACGAAGAACTGTGAAGCAATTTCTGGAATATAGTACCCTTTTTGTGTTACTCCCCAGACGATCCAAATCAAAACTGCCAGCATTTCAAGCAAAATCAGTTTATGCCCCAAAAGAAACGGCTTGTTTTCATCAGATGTCTTCTGGATATGGTCGCGGAAATAGGCATCCGATTTGTAAGTCAATGATTTCTCCGGATTCTTACGAATACGTTCTGCATACACCATCAAATATGCAGCTGATAAGCCAGTAATGACTACCCACATGATAATTCGGAAAGTTGCCCCTGAAAGAACTGGGATACCCGCGATCCCTTGCGCAACCGCCACACTAAACGGACTCATCCAAGAAGTTGCATTCCCGATTTGCGAGGCCACATAGGTGACCGTTACCGCCACGATCGAATCATACCCAAGTGCGATCACAAATGGCACCATGACCATAGAAAAAGGAATTACTTCTTCCGCCATCCCAAAAGTTGCTCCTCCAAATGAAAAAGCAAAGAATAAAAGCGGTAAAGCCAATCGTTCTAATCCTCGTGTCTTACTGATAAAGGCAAAAATCCCAGCATCAATCGCTCCGGTCTTCATAATGATCCCAAATGCGCCACCGACTACTAAGATCAACGCAGCGATCCCCACAGCGGAACCATATTTATCTCCTGAAACCAATCCTTCAAACACAAAGTTCAAGAAACCAAAACCGCCAAAATCATCTGTTCCCCAAACCTTTGCTGTCTTATGAAGTTTTTCTGATGTATCATAGATTTTATCTCCATATAACTCATAAAGAACATCATCCGTTAGGGAGAGCTCATCGAGCTTTTCTTGATCAAGTTTCGACTCCCCTTCGTCTAGCACACTTTGCAGTGCTGCTTGATCGACACCCAATTCTTCTAGCTCTGCTGGATTTTCTTCTAAATTCTCTAACTGCTCGAAGACAAAATCGGTATTAAGCGGATACGCATAACGGAATGAATCTTGTTTCAAAACCGTTCGCGTGCTCACTTCACCATTTGCATCAACATATTCAATCTCTTCCGTACTGAATTTTCCGGCAGGAATCAGAAATGTCAATACCCATGCTACCAGCACTACGCCAAAAATGATCACATACGTGTGTGGCGTTTTCATTTTTGTTAAATCTTTTTTCTTTTTCACCAATTTTCTCCCTTTCACCTTATACATTGACTGCATAAATTATCATTTTCCATCTTTTTTAGTATAGCGGAATTTTGCCCTTTACTCATTGGGAAACCATTAGAATTTGTTGTAAATTCTAGCGAAATAAGCTAGGAGAACACTGATGTACCAAACAAGTAATAGACAAGAAAAAGTCTTCAAGACAGTAAAATATCTTGAAGACTTTTAGGTGATGCATCTTCTATTTATTCACACGTTTTGCGATCATTGGTAAAATCAGTCCAATCAAGATAAAGATGATCGGTGTGATGATATTCAATGACAATTGGAACAACCAAGCTTTTGGATCAGCAGCATAATCTAATTTTGGTACCATCCCTAAGATACAAGCAAATGCTGTAAATAAGAAACACCACAAACCAATACCAAAGCCTAGTTTTGTATTTTTAACAAACTTATAATCTGATGAGAATCGATGGGCTTGTTTATTGATCAGCATGAAGGCTACAAATACCCATAAGTAACGTAATGGCATCACAACCGAATTCAAGTTCAACAACCAGCGATACAATTCAGTCATATTTCCGATACCTAACGCAGGAATGATGATCAAGATGCTGACTAAGATCCCTGTCATGATATATCCATTGATCGGTGTACCTTTTTTGTTCAATTTTGCCAAACCATTTGGTACAAATTCTGGATCTGCATCAGAAAGCAAAATTTTCAACGGCGCATCAATAGAAAATGCTAATGCTGAAATTTGCGCTAATGCATTGGCGATCGAATAAAGAATCACAAATGTATTGCCAATCCCATAGAAATTGCCAAGACGTTGGAATGCTTCATAAGCGCCATTTACCATCAAATCTTTAGGAATATTGTTTGCATCGAACAGCATCCCCATTGCGATTGATCCTAGTAACGCACATAAAGCGACCATTCCAGCTAAAAAGATCATTCCTTTAGGAAATTCCTTGGCAGGGTTTTTCGTGTTATTAACGTAAGGCGAAATTTTTTCACAGCCACCTACCGCAAACACCAGCATCGAAATCGTCGTTAAGTAAGTAAAATCGAATTTAGGAATATAAGTTGAAACAGTTGTCATATTTGGTGTTGCTACTTGAGCTCCAGTCATCGCTGGTGCTGTTACTGCTAAAATAATAAATAAGATCGACATGACAAACATCGCTGTTCCGGCAATATTACCGATCATCTTCAATGTAGTCAATCCTTTAGATGCGATCCATAAAAAGAAAAGAAAAATAGCTAAACAAATTAATGAGACTTCCATTGATCCGACAGTCGATACGAAAGAGCCGTTTCCTTTAAATAACCAACTCAATGATACCAGGATCCCTTGTGGTTTTTGTGCGAGATATGGGACGTGAACGACCCAGTAAGTCCAAGCAGCGAAAAAGGCCAATCGTTTGGTTGAAGTTTCTTTGATCCAAGAGGATACACCACCGCTTGATTCCTTGAACGTTGATCCTAGTTGACCTACACTCAATGCGTAGGGAACAAAGTATAATGCCATGATCAAGATCCAAGATACAACAACAGTCAATCCCTGTTGTGCATAGTTGTTCACTACATTCCCGAGTCCCCAAACAGAGACAAACGCCATTAGCGCAATATTATACCAGCGCAATTGTTTCTCGTTCATTACTTTCTCCTTTAAACATATGATTTCAGTGATCGAACCGAATTCTCGAATGATCATGATTTCCATGTATCGAGCAAAGTTTATTTGTAAGTCGAATGAGCTGTCCACAACGCTTTTTCACTTCTAACGAACTTCTCGATAACTGTCATTAACATTGACCAGAAATTGAATAGAATATCATTTTTTTTGACCATTCATTTCGTTTCAGTCATCACCTAATTTTAGAATAAACCCCAAAATTATTTTGGTCAAGAGAAAATAATAACAATTTTCATCGTTTTTTAACAATGGGTTAAGCGATATATAAATAACGAGATAAAAACCATTATTTAGATTAAAATAACTTCTATTGCGTTCCGTTCCTTTACTGGAAATTAGCACCTAAACAAATTTTTTAGAAAAAAGATAAAACAGAATTTTGGAATTTTTCAGACTTTTAACTATTAATGATTAGAAAAATAATTTTATTCACGCAAGATATCCCCTTACACCACTCATCCCGCTAAACAAAGTGAACAGTAATAGAAAAAAACCAACTTATATTTTGTCTAGACTACAATAAAAACGATAACATTCGTCATAAAACTCTTTTAACTATTATTTAAAATAACAAAAAATCTTAATTAGATCAGTTTGATTGACACTTTCCGATCCTCTTAAGATTTTTTACGAGTACTAAAGGTAGCTCTTATTTATTCGAAGTATTTCCTAGTATCAATCTCGTCTTGTTGCAGTTGTTCAATCAAGGCTTCTGCGCCACTAAAAGCAACTTGATCTCTCAAAAAGTGGTGCCAGCGAATCGCAACAGTCTCTCCATAGATATCTTGATGGAAATCTAAAATATAGATCTCCACTGTTAATTGTCGGCCTTGACCAAAGGTATCATTATGACCAATCGATCCCATAGACGGATACCAGCGATCACCTACTTTAAGCTCGGTAACATAGACACCTTCTTTTGGCAGGCGCACTGTACTTTTGACTTTAATATTCGCTGTCGGAAAGCCAAGTTCGCGTCCCCTGGCATCGCCATGTACGACAGTTCCTTCAAACTCATAAGGATAACCTAACAGTCGATTGGCTTCTGCCATTTCTCCGTTCTGCAAAGCGGCGCGGATTCTTGTTGAGCTGACTTTCTCCCCTGCCAAAGTTTCCTTGGGAACGGTAATCACTTCAAAACGGCCTTGGGCATAAGAAGGTAAAAGTGCCATGTTTGCTGTCTCTTTCTTTCCATAGGTATAATCGAATCCAGCCACGACCACTTCCGCATGTAAACCTACCATGTATTGATCGACAAAGACTTGCGGCGCTAAATTTGCAAAAGCTGAAGTGAAATCCACTTCGTAAAGATAGTCGACTCCTAAATCAGCCATATGGGCTTCTTTTTGTGATAAGCTGGTTAGATATTGCATTGCCTCAGGATCCACTTTTTGAAAGACAATAGATGGATGCTGGTTGAATGTCATCAATGCCAGCTTCAATCCTTTTTCTTTTGCTGCTGCTTTTCCTGTTTCAATAACTTTTTGATGACCTAGATGCACACCGTCGAAAAAGCCTAGAACCAAAACGACAGGTTCTGATGGAATGACATCTTTATTATATGGATGACGTAGCTCGATAATTTCCATTCTTACTCTCCTATTTCTGTACGAATAACTTTCGCAGGTTTTAATAGCCCCTGTTTCCTTTGATGCGGCATATAGATACTAACGACTTTATCTTGATAAAACAATGCCACAGGTGTTGCAGGAGGTTCTTGAAGACCAAAACTACGATATGGCAAGGGCATGCCATTCTTGACATTCTGCCACAACTTCTCATCAATTGCAATTTTGGGAAACCCGCTTACCCCATATTCAATGGGCTGCAGCAACTCATTGATTCGCCCTGATTCCATTGCTTCACGAACTTCTGCAAGCGTAACAGATTGATCTTTGGTAAAGCCGCCGCTTGCTAACCGTGTCAAGTCAGACATATGAGAGGCTACTCCCAAAGCAGCACCCGTATCGACGGCTAACGTACGGACATACGTTCCTTTCCCACAGCTTACTTGAAACCGCCACGATTGGGTGCCACTTGTCTCATCAAAGATTGGATCGCTGATCCGCTTAAATGAATGAATCAAAGCTCGCCGTTTTGGACGCTGCACTTCTTCATTTGCCCGGGCATATTCATACAAACGTTTCCCATTGACTTTAACTGCGGAATACATTGGCGGAATTTGGGTAATTTCACCAGTCAAACTTGCCATTGCACGATCGACTTCTGCTGTAGTAAAAGGTTTTGCTAAAGGCGTCCTTTCAACAACTTCACCCGAACGGTCTTCGGTCGTTGTGGAAAAACCTAGCGTGATTTCTCCTGTATATATCTTTCCGGAATCCACCAAGTATTCCACGACTTTGGTTCCTTTGCCAATGCAGATCGGCAATACACCGTCTACATCAGGATCTAGGGTTCCACTGTGTCCGACTTTTTTTGTATGTAAAATTTTTCGTAGTTTAAAGACACAGTCGTGACTGGTTTGACCACGTTCTTTCCATAATGGCAAAATTCCATCCATAGTATCCCTCCGCTTCTTTTTCAACTTGACCATTATACCATATTCTAAAAAAACTTAGTATGGTCTTAAAGTCTTTCAGAATGATATTCGTTCATGATACACTTATATTATAAGGAGGTGCCACATGATTGTATTCGTTTGTTCATTGATTGGTTTCATACTTTTTTTATATTTGGTTCAACGTGGTACGCTGCAACAACAAGAGGAGGCACTGGCTTTATTTGTTATCAAGAGCCGAACACCTGCTTTAACACGGATGATGCTCTTTTTTACAAATTTCGGTAAAGCATTGCCCACGATCATCTTATTGTTATTGCTTTATGTTTTTCCAGCTACACAAACTATCCTAGCGCCGAAAGCAGCAGCGAGTGTCTTACTTGTCTCTGCATTCGCTTATCTGATTAAACGGATCGTCCGCAGAGAACGACCAAACGATCATCGGTTAGTCGAAGAAAAAGACCACAGCTTCCCTAGTGCCCATGCTGCTACTTCTGCCGCACTTTATGGAACTGCAGCGATGAATATGGCTTTTCTTTTGCCACCTGCTGTTCTGCCCATGAGCATTCTTGCGGTCCTGCTCAGTTTTATGATTGGGTTCAGTCGCGTTTATTTAGGGATCCATTTTTTGACAGATGTTATCGGTGGGTGGTTTTTAGGATTAGCAGTTGCTGCATTGATCACCATTTTGTTATGATTTTTGGCCTTGCACAGTATCTGTTTGATCATTATAGAATAGCCTCACCTCTCAGTAATAAAAAAAGACCGCATATACGCGGCCTTTTTTTATGTGATTCTTTATTCGCCTTTATGCAAATCGCGAATCATTTCATCGATCTTATTTCCATATTGAACAGATTCATCTAGTTCAAATTGCAACTCCGGAACTTTATATAATGACAGTGCCTGTCCCAATTCACGACGGACCAACCCTGTTGCTTTCTCTAATCCGGCTTGTGCTTTTTGCTTTTCAGATGCAAGATCACTCAAAGTGCTGTAGAAAATCGTTGCTTGCTGCAAGTCCCCTGTCACGCGAACATCTGTGATGGTAACATCTTGAACACGAGGATCACGGACTTTCTTACGAAGTATTTGATTCACTTCTTTTAAGATTTCTTGGGCAACTCTACGGTCACGATAATTAGCCATTCAAAAAACCTCCCTGATAACTAGTGTCTTAATTCATTGGTACTTCTTCCATTACGTAGCCTTCAATCACATCGTCTACTTTGACATCATTGAATTTCTCGATCATGGCACCACATTCAAAGCCTAGTTTTACTTCTTTCACGTCATCTTTGAAACGTTTCAAACTAGCTAATTTTCCTTCATAGATCACGATGCCGTCACGGATTACCCGCACACCGCTGTCACGGCGAATGCTGCCTTCCGTTACATAACAACCGGCGATCGTACCAACTTTAGAAACTTTGTAGGTTTCACGAACGATCATTTGACCAGTGATTTTTTCCTCAAATTCAGGATCAAGCATCCCTTTCATCGCTGTTTCGATTTCTTCGATAGCTTTGTAAATGATTCGGTGTAAACGAATATCGACTTCTTCGGCTTCGGCTTGTTGTTTAGCTTGCGGAGTTGGCCGCACATTGAAACCAATAATGATCGCGTTACTTGCTGCTGCAAGTGTCACGTCACTTTCATTGACTGCTCCAACTGCTGAATGGACAATATTGACCCGAACGCCTTCTACATCGATTTTCTTCAATGAAGCACCCAACGCTTCAGCAGAACCTTGAACATCCGCTTTAATGATTACATTGACTTCTTTTAATTCGCCTTCTTTTAGGCTTTCAAACAGATTGTCAAGCGTTACCCGGCTGCTGGAAGCGCGTTGTTCCATCACGGCGCGTTTCGCGCGTTCTTCCCCTGCTGCACGAGCTGTCTTTTCGTCTTCAAATGTAACGAATCGATCACCCGCTTGCGGCACATCATTCAATCCGGTAATTTCAACTGGTGTAGCTGGTCCCGCTGTTTTGTCCCGACGGCCTAAATCGTTGGTCATCACACGAACTCGACCGAATGTGTTCCCGACGACGATAGGATCACCTACATGTAACGTTCCTTGTTGTACCAATAAGGTAGCAACCGGACCTTTTCCTTTATCCAGACGAGCTTCGATCACTGTACCGATCGCCCGTTGTGATGGATCTGCTTTCAAATCTTCTACTTCAGCAACAAGTAAAATCATTTCCAGCAATTCTTCAATATTTTGACCAAATTTAGCAGAGATTTCTACAAAGATGGTATCGCCACCCCAGGCTTCTGGAATCAATTCATATTCACTTAATTCTTGCATGACATGTTGCGGGTTCGCACCTGGTTTATCGATTTTGTTAACCGCAACGATGATTGGTACTTTTGCTGCTTTAGCATGGTTGATTGCTTCGACAGTTTGTGGCATTACACCGTCATCTGCTGCTACAACTAAAATCGTAATATCAGTGATACTTGCTCCCCGTGCCCGCATACTTGTGAAGGCCGCGTGTCCAGGAGTATCCAAGAAAGTAATTGGTTTGCCATCGATATCGATTTGATAAGCACCGATATGCTGCGTGATCCCACCAGCTTCTCCGCTTGTCACACGAGAATGGCGCAATGTGTCTAATAACGTTGTTTTCCCGTGGTCAACGTGTCCCATGATGGTAACTACCGGCGGACGAGAAACAAGATTTTCTTTGTTTTGTTCTTCTGGTTCAAAGAATTTATCGATATCCGCGATGTCGATTTGAACTTTTTCTTGTGGTTCAATACCGTAATCAGTTGCTAACAATTCGATCGTATCTTTATCCAATGGTTGGTTTTGATTGACCATAACTCCCATCATAAACAACTTCTTGATGATCTCAGCAGGTTCACGATAGATTTTTTTCGCGATATCCGCTACATTCATGCCTTCTGTATATTCCAATACTTCTGGTAATTCACGGAATTTACGTGCTGGAACAGGTGGTTTTTTCTCTTGCTGTTGACGACCTTTTTTCCCTTTTTTGTTAAACTTGTTGCGGTTATTGTTATTGAAATTATTGTTGCGTCCGTTGTAGTTTGACTTACCACGGTTTTGATTTCCACCGCGATTTTGGTTATCACCAGCTGGACGGTTTTGTGTTCCTTGACTGCTAGCCCCTTGGTTTGGACGACTTTGTTGTCCTTGTGCTGGGCGATTTTGACTTTGATTTCCTTGGTTCGGACGATTTTGTTGTCCCTGTGCTGGGCGATTTTGTTGCCCTTGACCGCTAGGACGGTTTTGTTGTCCGGGTTTATTGCTTGATTGATTCGTTGGACGGTTTTGCTGTCCTTGCCGATTGTTTGTGGTTTGATTATTTGGACGATTTTGTTGTCCTTGTGTTCTATTTTGGTTTGTTGGACGATTTTGTTGTCCTTGATTGTTACGATTTTCTTGGTTATTCACTCGATTTTGACTTCCTTGGTTATTTGGTCGATTACTTCCTTGATTTGTTGATCCGTTGCTTTGACTTGTTGGGCGGTTGGGTTGTCCTTGACCATTAGGACGAGAATTCGTCGTGTTCCGCTGCCCTTGATTATTGTGTCGGTTCTGGAAGTTAGGATTATTTCTCTGCGTTTTAAATTTCTTTTGCTCTTGTTTTTCCGGCTGGTTGGCTGGTTTCTGATTTGCGGGAGTTGGTTTTGCTGATGATCGATCATTTGGATTGCCGCCTAATGACTGCCGCAATTTTTGCGCCTCTCCATCTGAGATCGCGCCCATGTGATTTTTCACATCAAAGCCTAAAGATTGTGCTTTTTCAACAACCTCTTTGCTCGATTTGTTCCATTCTTTTGCAAGTTCATAAATTCTTTTTTTTCCCATGCAATCACCTTCCTAACCTAATATTAATTCCTGCACCTTCTTTGCAAATCCTGCATCTAGAATGCCCACCACCATTCGCGGTTTGCCAATAGCTGAACTGATTTCATCGGCAGAAAATGTATCTAGGAGCGGAATTTCATAATAAGAACTTTTGTCCTTTATTTTCTTTTGTGTATTTTTACCAGCGTCACTAGCGACAAGTACGAGAGCTGCTCGTTGTTGACGAATCTCTTTTAACGTCATCTCTTCGCCAGTGATCAATTTCCCAGCACGCATGGCTAGTCCTAACATATTCAATGCTTTTTGTTTATTCATTTGCAAATAACTCTCTTCGGGCTTTTTGATGCGTCACATAGTCTAAGAGTTCTTGATAAAATTCATCTGACAATTTCGTCTCTAATACTCTATCCAAGATCCGCTTATCCCAAGCTAATTGCGCTTCCTCTGGTTCGATAGCGATGTACGCTCCTCGACCCGGCATCTTGCCGGATGGATCGATCGCAACGGTTCCTTCTTTCGAACGGGTGATGCGCAGCATTTCTTTTTTGGGAATCATTTCCCCTGAAACAACAGATTTTCGTAAAGGAATTTTTCGTTTTTTCATCGCGATCTCTCCTTGACTTATTTTTCGTCAAAATCCATGTTTTCGTAATCGTCTGCCGTCATATCAGAAGCAATGATCATTTCGTCGTGAGACTCATTATCTTCGATAGTGCTTTCTTGACTTTCAACAGCCTCGCCTTCATCGATATAGGCGCCTTCTTCTAATTTTGCATAAAATTCTTCCATGTCTGACTCCGATTTGATATCGATCTTAAAGCCAGTCAATTTCGCAGCCAAACGGGCATTTTGTCCTCGTTTACCAATGGCAAGCGATAGCTGATAATCAGGTACGACCACCGTACAAGCTTTCGGATTATCCACATCAAAAATAACATCAGTCACTTCTGCTGGATTCAATGCATTTGCAATAAATACCGCTGGATCATCATTCCACTCAACAATATCCATGTTCTCACCTTTTAATTCATTGACGATTGCTTGAACCCGTTGTCCCTTTGGACCAACACAAGTTCCGACAGGATCGACATTAGCATCAAATGAGCGCACAGCTACTTTAGAGCGGTCTCCTGCTTCTCTGGCAATGCTGACGATTTCAACTGTACCATCATAAACTTCCGGTACTTCTTGTTCAAATAAACGGCGTAATAAATCAGGATGACTACGGCTTACAAAAACTTGAGGCCCTTTCGAAGTATTTTCGACCCGAGAAACAAATACTTTGATCCGATCGTGAGGTTGATAGAATTCATTTGGCATTTGATCTTGTTTTGATAATACTGCTTCGATTTTTCCAAGGTTCACATAGATATAGCGATTGTCCTGACGTTCAACGATCCCTTGCAGGATATCTTTTTCATAGGCACTGAATTCATTGTAGATGATTGTCCGTTCTGCCTCGCGCACCCGTTGCAAAATGACCTGTTTTGCTGTTTGAGCAGCTATCCGGCCAAAATCTTTCGGGGTCACTTCGAAACGGATCTTATCGCCAATCTCGTAAGCAGGATTGATCGTCATGGCTTCTTTCAAAGACACTTCCAATTGAGAGTCCATTACTTCTTCGGTCACTTCTTTGACTGCATAAACGTGAATATTGCCTTTTTTCTGGTCAAATTCAACTTCTACATTTTGCGCTTGACCATAATGACGTTTGTACGCTGACACTAACGCGGCTTCCAATGCGTCAATGACGATCTCTTTTGAAATGCCTTTTTCTGCTTCCAATGCATCAAGTGCATTTAACATTTCTTTACTCATGATTCTTCCATTCCTCCGTGTTTAAAATTGGATTGCTAAACGAGCTTTGGCAATATTTTTCCGTTCGATCGTTAGTTCTTTTTCTCTTGTTTTGATTCGAATCTTAATGACTAGTTGTTCTTCATCAAAGGACTGCAAAAAGCCTTCAAATTGCTTTTCGCCTTCCACCGGCTGATACAAGGAAAGATGGATATATTCTCCAACTGCACGGTGATAGTCCTCTTCTTTTTTGAGGGGGCGTTCAGCACCAGGCGAGGATACCTCTAAGAAATAGGCTTGTGGGATCGGATCTGGATCACAGGCATCCAATTTATCACTCAGTTGTTCACTGACAAAGGCACATTCTTCAATATCGATTCCGCCCTCTTTGTCAATAAACACCCTTAGAAACCAGCTTTTTCCTTCCTTAACAAATTCTACCTCAACTAATTCAAAATTTTGCGCTTCCAGAATGGGGGTCACAATTGTTGTGACAGTTTCCACCACTGTACTCACACGACATCGCCTCCTTTATTTCTCAACGAAACGAACTTCATTCCATTAAAAAGAGTGAGCGAAAAAACCGCTCACTCACTCTAAGTATCATTACTATGTAAATATAACATAGTTTACTAACAAATTCAAGTATCCTAGCATTTTGTGGCTTTTTCTGAAAATTTTACATCCTATTTCTTAAGATTTCTTCCTTCAGAATACTTCCTTGTTCCCTCTATCTCAAAATAGGCAGCTGTCTTTCTTGATTCAAGCAATGAAGGCGACAAGCTTCGTGATGACTTGTGGAAGCAAAGCTTTCGGATCAAAGTCCATCGGCGCTTGATCAGGAAAAAAGTGCCACATGCGGTAGCCATAAACGCCCAGAACAGCAATCATCAGTCCAAGCCAAAAGTAGCGATTTTGATTGATACGCTGAACCATGGGCTTTTTCCAGAAAATGACAAGTAGCACTAGCAAAGGAATGAGCCAAAAAAGTGGATGAAAATAAAAAGCGCCTTGTATGTCACCTTCAAAAAGATGCAAATAGGCGCGAGTCATTCCACATCCAGGGCAAGGAACCCCCGTCAGCAGTTTAAACGGACACATTAATAATCGGTCCAATCATCAGTGTCTTGAGTAACTGATTGGCTTGCAGAATCTGCAGACTCCCACACTTGATTCATATCCGATTGTAAAATTGCCATATTGATAATGTCCAAACCAAAAATCGCTAAGACAACAAACAACACTTTATTATCATTGATACGTGGAAATTTCGTTTTTTCCTGTGCAGTGATAAAAATGTCCGCGATTCGATACCACCAATAAATTTGGTACAACCCGCAAGTAATGATCGTCAACAACACAGACATGCCTGGGGTAAGGCGATAATCTTCACTATATTCTGTCAAATCTTGCGTGGTTTGGTATAGCCAGAAAAGTGAATAGATGCCGCAAGTAATAATAGTTAGTAAAATCACCATTAAAATGGACTTTTTCTTGGATTGATAATTTTGATACATCGGTTACTCCTTCTAAAAGATTGAATCTTTTTACTTTTCTTCCAATTATACACCAATCCAAAAAAGTAGAAAGTCCTTTTAAAGGAAATTTATTTCAATAATAATGAAAAAAAAGGATGTAATCTAAGCTTTTTAATAAACGAAACCTCTGAAGGACATTGGGGATGCTGTTAATCTCCAACTAGTCACCAGTAATAACGCCAGCTGGACAAACACTTTTTTCCCACTGTCATTCGGATAGTCTCATTTTTTGCTTCTATTACAAACCTTTTATTACAATCCTTTTATTACAATCCTTTTAATTTATTTATGCGCGACTATAATTTTTTACTTCTGCTGCCATTGCATCAACAAAGATATTTAGTTCTTCAACGTTCGTTTCTTTGCTGCCGTAACGACGAATATTGACAGTTGCATCTTTGACTTCTTGATCTCCGACAACTAACTGATAAGGAATTTTTTGCATTTGTGATGCGCGAATTTTGTAGCCCATTTTTTCATTGCGATCGTCCACTTCCACACGTAAACCTTGTGATTGAAGACGTTCTTTGATCTCATAAGCATAATCGCTGTGTGCATCGACTGAAACAGGAATGATCGTTGCTTGGATCGGTGCCAACCAAGTTGGAAATGCGCCTTTGTAAACTTCTGTTAAGTAGGCAACGAAACGTTCCATTGTTGAAACGATCCCGCGATGGATCACGACGGGACGATGTGTATTTTCACCATCTTCACCAACATAAGTTAAGTCGAAACGTTCTGGTAATAAGAAATCTAATTGGATCGTGGAAAGCGTTTCTTCCATGCCCAAAGCAGTTTTTACTTGAACGTCTAATTTTGGACCATAGAACGCTGCTTCCCCTTCTGCTTCGAAATAATCCAAATTCAATTCATCCATCGCTGCTTTCAGCATGGTTTGGGCATTTTCCCACATCGCATCATCATCAAAGTATTTATCTTTGTTTTCTGGATCACGATAGCTTAAACGGAAGCGGTAATCTGTTACATTGAAATCTTTATAGACTTCAACCATCAAATCCAAAGTCCGTTTGAATTCATCTTTGATTTGATCAGGACGAACAAATGTATGTCCATCATTTAGAGTCATTTCCCGAACCCGTTGCAACCCAGAAAGAGCGCCAGATTTTTCGTAACGGTGCATCATCCCTAATTCAGCGATTCGAATCGGTAATTCACGATAAGAGTGAATATCGTTTTTGTAGACCATCATATGATGGGGGCAATTCATTGGACGAAGAACGAGCATTTCCCCATCTCCCATGTCCATTGGCGGAAACATATCTTCATGATAATGATCCCAGTGTCCTGAAGTCTTATAAAGATCAACATTGGCCATGATTGGTGTATAAACGTGTTGGTAACCCAAGCTTACTTCCTTGTCCACGATGTAGCGTTCAATGGTACGACGAATGGTTGCACCTTTTGGCAACCAAAATGGTAGACCAGCACCAACTTCTGGAGAGAGCATGAATAAGTCTAACTCTTTCCCTAGCTTGCGGTGATCCCGCTCTTTGGCTTCTTCTCGTAAACGAATGAAATCTTTCAACTCTTTTTTGTCAAAGAACGCTGTTCCATAGACCCGTTGCATCATTTGGTTATTTGAATTTCCACGCCAGTAAGCTCCTGCCACAGATAAAAGTTTGAACACTTGAATCCGTCCTGTTGATGGCACGTGAGGCCCGCGGCATAGATCAACAAACTCTCCTTGTTGATAGGCAGTAATCGTTTCATCTTCTGGTAGTTCACTGATCAATTCTACTTTATATGGATCTTCAGCAAATAGTTCTAAAGCTTCTTTTTTCGATAATACACGACGTTCGATCGGTAGATTTTCTTTCACGATTTTCATCATTTCTGCTTCAATTGCTGGTAAATCTTCGGCAGTTACAGGGCTTTCTCCATTATCTGTATCATAATAGAATCCTGTATCGATAGCTGGTCCCACGCCAAAATGAATGTTTGGATAAAGGCGACGCATCGCCTGAGCCATTAAGTGAGCTGCTGAATGGCGAACCAAGCCTAAAGCATCCTCATGATCCGGTGTGACGATTTCGATTTGTGCATCCTCTTCAATCCCTCGATCAAGATCAATCAACTGACCATTGACCTTTCCTGCTAAGGCTTTTTTCGCTAAACTTTTAGAGATTCCTTCAGCAATTCCTTTTGTTGTGATGCCAACTGCAAATTCTTTTTTCGCCCCATCTGGGAATGTAATTGTTAGTGTCATTTGTTTTCCCCCTACTGATTTATTTGATCAATGAATGATTCGAACCAAAAAAAGTCCTAGTATCAGATAACGATACTAGGACGAAGATTTCGTGGTTCCACCTAATTTCAAATACAACAACGCTGTATTTCTTTGACGGGATAACGGTACGACCGCCTTTGTTTCAACAAAGGTTTGAAAAAGTGGTCATCCATTGGTTTTCTTCCAGGAAATTTTCAGCCGTGATTTCCCTCTCTTATCGAAGACTCTCAAATTCAGGTGTCTTTTTCATCAATCAATTATGGCTTCATTTAACCACTATCTGCTTAAAAAATCAAGTAAATTATTTCCAATCACCATTAACTGCATACTGTCCTTTTTTCATTTCGTTGATAATGACATGAATATGTTCTTTAGGTGCCCCAGTATTTTTGTGGACTGCTTCAGTGATTTCTTTCATCATATTGGTCAATTGTTCTTGCGATCGGCCTTCTACTAATTCTACATGAATAAATGGCATAGTCATCACTCCTCTGTTCATTAGTATACGCTTCTTAATTATGCTCTGCAATAACCTGCTCTATTATCGAATGACTGTCCCTTATCAAGAATAAGCGTTTCTGACAATCTAAAGATTCTTCCATTTCATTTGGCTGGATCTTCACGCCAATTTCTCGAATGCCATTTTTGAACATACTTCATCACCTTACTGGCTTCCTCTTCATGGTACAAAAATTGGTGTTGTCTGCTTACATAACGAGCAATCTCATCAAATAGTTGAACGATTTTCCATAATGATTCGCCGCAAGTTTCAACAGATGAAAAACAAAGTGCCGTCAACCGCTCATACTCTTCTTCTGATAAATAATTTTGAAGATATTTATGGTTCTTTCCGGTACTGAGACGATAGTCTGCTTGATGCGCTAGATACCAGTCATATTGCCGAAGCAACTCTTGCCAGCAAATTTGGTACAAATGGTCGGCGGCATAGAAAAGCTGATTTCTGACAAGCCCTTTGACGACATAAGTCGCTACCCACCAAAATTCGTTACAACTGTCATGAAACGCTTTTTCTGTCGGTGGTTTAATCCAAAAGATAGAGGCATCAGGAACTGTCATTCCCTGCAGAAGTTCTTTTGGATCATAGAGACGCTCAAGAAAGGGTTCAGCTTGCAACAAATGGATCAATTCAACCGGGCAAAGCATCAAGTCTATGCGATTGCCATCTTCAAAATGCATCAAGAATGTAAAACGTCCTCCCAAAGAGGGTTTCGAAAGCACAGAACTTTCTGGTGTCTGCATGATCATGATCTGTCCGAATTCTTCCAGCCAGCTAGGTTCTGCTATTAGTTCTTGCATATTGTCAACAATATAAACGATATCATAATCTTGAAACCGATCGCTTATTGCATTAGGTTCTCGCCGGGACCCAGAGATTGCGATTGCTTGGACACCTATTTTTTGACCAACTCGTAAAATCACTGCTAGCATTTCAGCTTCATTCCGCACAGGTATCCTCCCTTTCTTTGATCCAATTGATCTCAAAAGCATACTTAAATTTTACCATAGAACGATTTTTCAGACGACATTTGCAAAGATTATATGCTATAATTTTATGTCGCAATTTTTTTAAGGAGGATTCCTTGTGAACGAACGTCAAAAAGAACAACTACATGTCGATGATACGATCGCATTGATTCGAAGAGAACAAATGGTCTTAGCGCAGCAAAAAGCGGACTTGGCTACAAAAATGGAGGATCAGTTAAAAGAGATTTCCGAAAAGAAGATTCGTGGTGGTGACAGCGAAGCTTTTTACGAATCTGTTGTTGAATATCAGCAACACGAGCAAGAATTGCTGTTAAAATATCGAACAGCGGAATCTCAAGAGAAAAGGGTCAAAACATTGGAAACAATGGCTAGCAATCCTTATTTTGCCCGAATTGATTTTCAGGAAGAACAAGAAAAAGAAACACTTTATCTAGGGATCGCCTCTTTAAGGGATCAGCAAGAAGAAACAATTGTCATCGATTGGCGGGCACCTATCGCAAATTTATATTACGAAGGAGAATTAGGCGAAACGTTTTATGAAACAGAAACCGATCGCTTTACAGTTGAGTTGTTGCTGAAGCGTCAATTCAAAATTCAAGAAGGCCAGATTTTGTCTATGGTGGACACGTCAGAAATCATCAATGATGAGTTTTTGCTGGAGATTTTAGACGAAGCCTCTTCTTCTCAAATGAAAAATATTGTCTCAACGATCCAAAAAGCACAAAATCAGATCATTCGTGATACTACTAGCAAGTTCATGCTGATTGAAGGAATTGCCGGCAGTGGTAAAACATCGGCACTGTTGCAACGGGTGGCGTTCTTGCTTTATCGCAACCGCAAATGGCTGGATGAAGAACAAGTCTTGCTTTTCTCTCCCAATCATTTATTTTCCGATTATATTTCAATGGTCTTGCCTTCTCTTGGGGAAAGTGAAGTGCCAACACGTACGTTCCACCATTTCATCCAAAGAGCTCTGCCCAATTTCCAAATCACAAAAGAAACACAGCTAGAAGAAACTTTCTTATCAGGAGCAGACGATCGGATTGAAAAGATCAAAAGCAGTCTGAAACTTGTCAAATTGATTCAACGATACGTACAGAAGATTTCTGCGATCGGTCCGTTATTTCGTGATTTAAAAATTCAAGGACAGACATACATTACGAAAGAACAAATCCGTCGTTGGTATCAAGAAACAAATCAAGAGCTTCCTTTGTATCAACGGAGTCAATTATTACAAACAAAATTACTGAAAAAAATCGGTGGTCTTGAAAAAGATGAGGCCAAAAAAGATTGGGTCAAAGAAGCAACCGAAGAGCAGTTGCAGCAACATTTTGCCAAAGATCCTTATCAGGAGTACACCGAAGAAAATGAACGCCGATTGCGTAAGCAAATCCGGCAGCAAATCGTTAAGAAAAAATTTCGCTCACTAACTCGTGGTGTCAAACAATACCAGTTTATCAACCAAACCAAGCAGTATTTACATTTCTTACAGGCAGTTTCTAAGACGTTGTTAGACGATCAAGCGATCCGTGACGAAGATTGGCAACAACATCTCCGACTTCTGCGAGAAGGTCTGCGGCAACGCCAATTGACCCAAGAAGATGCCGTGCTATTCTTTTTGCTGATCAAACAACTTTACCCAATCTATGTGGATGAAAAAGCACGGTTTATTTTCATTGATGAGATGCAGGATTTCCCGCCTGCTCAAGTGGCTCTCTTACGTCAATTATATCCTAAAGCCGGAATTACTTTATGTGGTGATTTAAATCAAAAGGTCTACGGTAATGAAACGATCGTTGGTTCGTTGGAAGAGTTGTTTCCTGCTGACAGCGTGACTCGGTATCAATTAAAAACCAGCTATCGTTCAACGAAAGAAATCACGGATTTTGCCAACCAATTCTTAACTGGTTCCGATCAAGTTGAATTGACAGCACGCGAAGGGGCTCTCCCTCAAGTCATTCAAACCGAGAACGAAACAGTTGGTCTGGACTACTTGCAGCAAGCATTAACCAAATCACAGTCACACTGGCGCACAGCTATCATCTGTAAGACAGCTGCCGACTGCCGAGCGCTTTATGCCCAGCTCTCTGAAGAGATGCAGGATCAAGTTCAATTAATTACTTCAGAGGAAGATTTTATGAAACGTAAAATCATGATTTTTCCAGCCTTTTTAGCTAAAGGGTTGGAATTTGATCAAGTATTCTTATGGACGTATGGGACTTCTTTTGTGACGGAGCAAGATCAATTGATCTTCTATACCATGGCGACCCGTGCCATGCACCAATTGATTGTTTTGCAAAATAACACCAATCAATTGCTAGAGAAAGCTGATCCCGCAACCTACGCATTACAATTGCTTTAAGGAAAGCGATTGATACATCAAAAAAACGAGAGCAAGCGGACAATCCCTTGCTCTCGTTTTTGCTTAGCGATAAATCATCAATCAAACAATATTCTTCTCGACAAAAGCCTTGTTTGATCGGTATTTGTTTTGTCATTTTTTTACAGGGTTCAATCACCCCTTCAATTCACCGATAAAGAGTCTCGTTTCTGGATATTTCATCGCGACAATCGTCAAAATCATCTGAAGTTCTGAAACATTTTCTTCATTGTCAGGATCAAAGATTTTACTATGTTTTCCAATACTGCCATTGTCGATCAATCGATAGATCCGGTTCCATTCCATAAATTGTTCGACATCTGTAAAGTGACTGAGGGGAAAACCGGAACCATCTAGAATTTCTGTTAAACGAAAAGCAATATAAGAACTGTCGATCACATATTCCCTTTCAGGATCAATTTGACTACTTTTCTGAAAATCAATGATTGCTTTTTCTGGACGATGATGCAGCAGCCACTCTAACAACAAGAAAAAGCCTTCCATCCGATAATTGTCCAAAAATAAGCGTTGGGACGCTTCCGATACTCGAAAAACCAGCGGAATCAAAAAAATCCGTTTATAAATCAGTAAAGGCGCACGATCTACCGTCACATTCAAGTAACGATTCAAATAGGTGGCTCCACGAAAGCCGCCCAAACGGTATCCCTCTACACCGTATTTTTTGTATTTGCGGCACAGTGCAGAACAATCAGAAACTGAGACAGATACTTCTGCTAATTTATCGTATCCGCTTAAAATCCGATCAAAAGGCTCTAAAACGATTTTTTCTTCCAACTCTGCCGCTCCCTTCTTGCTCATACTGCTAATTACTTAAATAATAACATAAAAAAAGCGATTAAACCAAAAGAAATACCCCTTTGTTTTTTGAAAACGATAAAAATGAAAGTAAAAAAACACCCCCGAAAGCACAGATAAACTTTCAAGGATGTCTTACTTTTATTCTTCTTCGCTGTCTGCTACATTATGATAAACGTTTTGGACATCTTCTAAGTCTTCTAGTGCATCGATCATTTTTTCAAATTTTTCAAGATCTTCTCCAGTCAAAGTGACTTCATTTTGAGGAATCATTTGCATCTCAGCAATTGAAAACTCAGTAATTCCTTTTTCTTTTAAAGCTTCTTGAATCACATGAAAATCACTAGGTTCTCCATGGACGATGATTTGACCATCTTCTTCAAGAACATCGCGCACGTCGATGTCTTTTTCCATCAAGTATTCTAAGATGTCATCTGCATCCGTACCAGAAAAACCAAATAATGCCGTATTATCAAACATGTAAGCAACCGCGCCAGAAACACCCATGTTTCCGCCATTTTTACCAAAAGCTGCTCGTACGTCTGCTGCTGTACGGTTAACATTATTCGTCAATGTATCGACGATAACCATTGAACCATTTGGTCCGAACCCTTCATAACGCAATTCGGAGTATTGTTCATCCCCTGAACCTTTTGCTTTCTCAATTGCTCGGTCAATGATGTGTTTTGGTACATTGTATGTTTTTGCACGTTCAATAACAAAGCGCAATTTTTGGTTCGCATGAGGATCAGGATCACCTGATTTTGCTGCCGCGTAGATTTCGATTCCAAATTTTGCATAAACTCGGCTATTGTTTGCATCCTTAGCAGTTTTCTTTGCTACGATATTTGCCCATTTACGACCCATAATTTCACTTCGCTTTCTTTATAATCAAAATTCCTTAATCATTATACTTGTGATTTCCTGTTCTGTGAAGTAATTTCAGTTCAATTCTTTAGAAAAATAGGGGAACGACCAAAATTTTGTTCTACAATCTGTGGTGATGCCAACTGATAGATTTGATCTACCCGTAAAGAATACCCAAAACGCTCGCTTTCCTTTTTGCCAAATTTAGAAATGAGCGGCAGGTCTGTCTTCTTTTTAACTTGCTTTAAATAAGTTTGACCTGCTGTTGTAAACCCCAAAATACGAATCCCGGTATTCTTTTGCGCTTGTTGGACTTCTTCACTGGTTGCTTGAAACAATAGATAACACATCAACCGCTGAAGTCTAGTTCTAGTATACCGTTTTGTTTTCAGAAGTGCCATAAATTCCGCAAAAGAAGTGGCGTGTAAACAATCTTTGATCCGATATTCTAATCCTTCGGTCACTTGATACCGGGTTCGCAATTGTTCAAGAGGGGTTGCGATAAGTTGGTACTGCAACAATGGCCAAAAAAACTCCCAATCAATCGTTTGGTCTAATAAATCATTTCTTACACTTTCAGGAACGTACCCTTTAATCTCTTGACCTGCCTTCACAGCTTTGCGAATAGCCGTCGCACTGGCAATCATCCCACCAGACAATTCTTGTGAGTGATAGGCCGCTTGTTTCCTTGAAATCGGCAACAGTTTCATTGGTGATGGATACTGACACGTTTCACGAGCATAGCGCATGCCCAATATGTGATTAGGCAAATGAGCCTCTGCCAAAAAGTCTGGATAGACTGCTGCAAAAGCCGCATGCATTTTTTGTGTATAGGTTTGGTTCTCAGAAGCATTCTCTTGAAAAAACTGGTCGATGACTTCTTGATTGTTTTGCTCAAAATGCGCAAATGCTTCATAATCAAACGGTTCGGGAGCGTCCGTTCCAAAACATAAAAAGGAGCAATCCAATGATTGCAGAATTCTAATTGCTCCTTTTGCAAAGAAATCAGCTGATTGAACTGACCAAGCCGGCGGTAATTCTACAATTAGATCCACGCCGTTTTCGAGTGCAGCTCGAGCACGCTGCCATTTGTCAACGATTGCCGGTTCTCCTCGCTGCAAAAAGTTGCCACTCATCACCGCCACAACAACATCCGCTCCAGATGCTTTTCTAGCTTGCTGGACATGAAATTCATGGCCATTATGAAAAGGATTATACTCTACAACAATACCGCATGCTTGCATTTCTCCACTCCTTTCTCCCATCAGCAAAAAAATTTAAGTTCTTTTTAATCTAAAAAAAACCGCAAACAATCAAAGCTTGCGGCAGACAAAGAACCAACGACGGCTCTTTTCATTTGGCGGACTATCAATAAAGTCTGCATACATTTCGATTTCAGAGAAGCCAGCATTTTCTAACATCCGCTGATAACTTTCAAGCGAATAGGTGCGTTCTCGGTGTAGTTCATCCATTCGTTGGAAAGTTCCATCCTCATTTTGCACAAAAAAAGTCAAAAAATGTTCAATGCTGTGAGGAACTTCTCCTTGGTAACTTTCCCAGAGAAAGGCAAACTCATCTGTTTGATAGTGGTAGCTGTAATCAGGGAATACTTCATCGATCTGGTACGTTGAGTGTACATCGAACATAAATACCCCGTCGTCACGCAAGCTGTTATAAACCCCATCGAAAACTTGTTGGACACTTTGTTCATCTTCCATATAACAGATTGAGTCAGAGTAACAAGTGATCGCTTCGTAGGTTCCCACATCTGTCAGATCCAGCATGTCCCCTTCTACCAATTGGATGGGCGTATCCTCTTGTTCCGCCCGCTGACTGGCGATCATCAACATTTCTTCTGAAAGGTCTAAGCCGGTTACATCAAAACCCGCTTTAGCGAATTCTACTGCTAATGCACCTGTTCCGCAGGCTAATTCCATGATTTGTTTTTTTTCACCTAAATGACGGCAAGAAAAATCCAGCCACTTTTGATAGAGACTGGAATCCATTACTTCGTCATAGACAAAAGCAAATGTTTCGTAGGCCATTATTAAGCCACGACCCATTCGTTCAGATCAACAAGCGGTGCATCTGACCATAATTTTTCTAAATTATAAAACGCACGTTCTGAAGCGTTGAAAACGTGAACGATGACATCACCAAGATCAATCAAGACCCATTTACCACCATCTTTTCCTTCAACACGGCGAACCTCCACTTGGTTTTCTTCTTCTTTGTCAAGAACTTCATCAATGATGGCATTGATTTGTCTTTCACTGTTTCCTGAACAAATCACAAAGTAATCGGCTAATAATGAAATTTCACGAACGTCTAATGCCATAATATCTTCGGCATGTTTTGAATCTGCTGCTTTAACAGCAATTTCTAAAATTCTCTGGCTATCTATGGTAATTCCCTCCTAATGGTTTGCGACCCAATGATTGTATGTTTCAATCGTCTTGGGATAAATTGGTGCTTCCTTTTCAATCAAATAAAGCAATGTATGTTTCGTTTCGTAAGCTACTGCAGCGTCAAGATCAATCATAGCTAATTCACGGGCTTCTTTCACACCAGGAAATGACCGACCAGGTTCGATATAATCGGCAACATAAATGATCTTATCCAACAAACTCATTTCTGCAGCACCAGTCGTATGGATACGAATGGCTTGTAGGATCTCTTCGTCATCGATGCCTAACTCTCGCTGAACAAAATCGGCTCCCACAATACCATGCCAAATAGCATTGCTCCAATTGAGCAATTCCAGATCAAAACCATCTCGCCGAATGACAAGCTGGAATTCTTCATCTGGACGCTCTTTGGCATAATCATGAGTCAGCGCAGCGATACTGGCTTTTTCTGGTGAAGCACCGAATTTTTCAGCCAATGCGACAGCCGTTTTTTCCACACCTAGTACATGCTGAAATCGTTTTTGGCTCATATGCATTTGTACTTCCTGCATCAATAATTCGCGTTCAGCAGGCGTATACTGTTGGCTATTCATCCAGATACAGCCCCTTTTCTTGAATATAGTTTAACACATTTTCCGGCAATAAGTAGCGAATCGAGCATCCTTGTTGCACTTTCTTACGAATTATTGTGGAGCTGATATCCATCAAAGGCACATCGATCCAAATGATCGGATAGGGTGTTTCAACGGGATAACTAGGACGACGAACTCCGACGAAGGTGACCAACTCCATCAATTCATCAATCCGATGCCACTTCGGCAAGTATTGTACCATGTCGCCGCCAATAATAAAGTAATAACTTGTATCAGGGTTCTTTTCAGTCAGTTCCTTCATTGTATCAAAAGTATAGCTTTTCCCTTTGCGTTTCAATTCAATGTCTTCAATCGCAAATCGGGGATTATCCGCAATCGCTAACTGTAACATTGCCAGTCGGTGAGCAGCCGGGATCGTCTTTTTTTCATCGACATGCGGCGGAAGATACTCAGGCATAAAATAGACTTTATCCAAGCCCAAAGCTTGCCCAACTTCTTCACCCATGACCAAGTGGGTATAGTGAACGGGGTTGAAATTCCCCCCCAGTATGCCCACTTGTTTTTTAGGCGCTTGATAAGCCGCTTCTGTTGTATATAAGGTCTGAACTTTGCCAAACGAATTTCCTTGCATGTCAAATCACTCCTATAATGAACGTACGTTTACAGAGATTTTTTGATATTTTTCTTTTGTAGATGGTTTGAATAACACAATCACGCGTCCAATGATTTGAACAACCTCGCATTGAATCGCTTCACTGATTGCTGCAGCAGCGTCCTCCGCCACTTCGTCGGTATTTTGCAATAAAGATACCTTGATCAATTCTCTTTTTTCTAGCGCTTCTTCGATTTGATTGATCATTGCCTCATTCAACCCGCCTTTGCCAATCTGAAAAATCGGTGTTAAATGATGCGCTTCACTGCGTAAAAACCGCTTTTGTTTTCCTCGTAATTCCATGTTCTGCCTTCTTCCTTTAAATTAATGCTTTCCGTTTGATCACATCAACGCCTTTGGGTGCCCAACCAGCAACAACTCCTGGTTTTGTGACTGTGATCCATCCTAAACCTGCAAAAACAATATCTGTTTTTTCTTTGATCGAAAATTCAAAGCGAACTAACTCCGGAAAATCAGCTAACTCATCAGGACGAGGCGGTTGTAAAAGACCACCAACATGTTTTTGATAAAAGGCATCAGCTTTTTCTAACTTCGTGCGATGCAGCACCACATCATTTGCTACATAAGCAATGAATGAGCTGCGCTCTCCTTGAATAAAGTCAAAACGTGCCACTCCTCCGAAAAAGAGTGTTTGGCCAGCATTCAATTGGTAGCTTTTCGGTTTGATTTCCTTATTCGGCGCCACGATTTTTAAATCTTTCTTTCCAAGGTAATGAGCCATCTGATGTCGGTGGATGATCCCTGGAGTGTCGATCAAAAAGTGACCGTCGTCGAGAGGAATTTCGATTTTATCAAGGGTTGTCCCTGGAAAACGAGAAGTAGTAATCAATTCTTGGACTCCAGCCGTCTGTTTGATGATTTGATTGATCAATGTCGACTTACCAACATTCGTAACACCTACCACATAGACATCTCGACCTTCTCGATAATGATCGATCGCCTGTAACAATTCAGTCATTTCGGCGGCTTTTTTTGCACTTGTCAATAAAACATCGATTGGACGCAGCCCTGCTTCATGGGCACGCTCTCTCATCCATTGGGTCATTTTTGATTTCTTCAATGACTTTGGCAAGATATCCACTTTATTGCCCACTAGCAACACAGGATTGTCTCCCACAAAACGATGAAGTCCTGGAATCAACGAACCGTTAAAATCAAAGATATCCACTACATTTACGATTAATGCATCTTTTTGACCGAGTTCGTTCAGTAAACGCAGAAAATCATCGTCTGTCAGCGAGACATCTTGGATTTCATTGTAATGTCGCAAGCGGAAACAGCGTTGGCAATAGACTTCTCCGGTTTCTAACCCTTTCTCTAATGCAGAGAGCGGTGTATAACCAAGCTCTGTTGGATTTTCTGTCTGGATCAGCGCGCCACAGCCAATACAATGAATCATTTCTTCATTCATTATCAAATTCCACCTCGCCATTTCATTTCTGGATTGTGTTTCAATAAATACTTCATAATTCTTCGCTCCAGCAAACGGTTGAATTGTGTTTTCCATGAATCCGTATTAATGATCGGCTTCACTAAGATACTACGGACCCCTGCTCGATTAGCACCTTGAATGTCGGTCATGATTTGGTCACCGATCATCACAACATCTTCTTTTTGCAAGCCGAGTTGGCGGTATCCTTGCTTGATGCCACGAGAAAAAGGTTTCAATGCTCGATGGACGTATTGCAAACCAAAGGGCGCCACTGCCCGTGCGACCCGTTCACTATTATTGTTTGAAACGACAATCACCGGGATTCCCGCATTCTTCATTTCTAACAACCAATTTTTTAGCTCTTCACTACCGTCAGGATCATTCCAAGCAATCAGGGTATTATCAAGGTCAGTTAGAACAGCTTTGACGCCTTGCTTCTTAAGTTGATGGGGAGTGATCTGATAGATGGCATCGACCATCCAAGTCGGTTTAAATTTTGAAAACATAGATTCTCCTTGATTCTTTTATTCATGTGACAAAAATAGTCAATTTGTTGACACGTCTAGATAAAAACAGCTTGTCAGCTGACAAGTCGTCAATCAGTCCCCACAGGGTCACTGATGATTATTTAAAGGCATCCTACTTATAATGCTACTTTCAACCTGTAATTATACAATAGAATCGTGTGAAATACTAGACTGAGCTACAACTCTCAGCAACAGATTTTCATCTAGTTGAAAAAAGCAACGGATCATCCACTGCTATTTTCTTTAAAAAATAAAAAAGCCGAACGATCAGAGGAGTGAGCAATCAATGCAGATTACTTCTGCAGCTTCCTTCCTCAAGAATCGTTCAGACAATTCATTGTTTTTCATCTTGACCGATATGAACGCACATCACACTAACCAACTTCATGGTCTAAAAAAGATCATAAGACTTTTGCCAGAAAATCGATTGTCCGCGGATTTTGCGGTGCATCAAATATTTGAGCAGGAGTCCCCTCTTCCATAATGACCCCTTGGTCCATGAAAAGAACGCGGTCGCCAACCTCTTTGGCAAATCCCATTTCATGGGTAACGATCACCATCGTCATCCCTTCTTGAGCCAAACGCTGCATGACACTCAATACCTCACCGACCATTTCCGGGTCTAACGCCGATGTCGGTTCGTCAAACAACATCACTTCTGGCTGCATCGCCAATGCGCGAGCAATAGCGATCCGTTGCATTTGTCCTCCGGATAAGCTTTGGGGATAAGCTTTTGCTTTATCCGGCAACCCTACGTCAGTCAACAGTTTCTCTCCGATTTTCCGAGCGTCTTCTTTAGACATTTTTTTTACTTTGATTGGCGACAATGTAATATTATCCATTACTGTCAGATTGGGGAAGAGGTTAAAGTTTTGAAAAACCATGCCTAATTTTTCCCGCATTTGATAAATATCATTTTTTTTGTCAGTAATGTCCGTCCCTTTAAAGTAAATATTGCCGCTTGTTGGTTCTTCTAACAAATTCAAGCAGCGTAAAAAAGTACTCTTTCCCGATCCGGAAGGTCCAATTACAACAACGACCTCACCTTTTTTGATTTCAGTATTGATACCTTTAAGCACCTGATTTGTTCCAAATGTTTTGTGTAAATTCTTTACTTTGATCATTGTATCCATCTTTTTTCCTCCTATCGCCGGTAACCTTTGCCGAGTTTTTTCTCCCATAGATTCAACAAGCGGGAGGTGGTAAACGTTAAAATAAAGTAAATTACAGCGGCAACATATAAAGGAGTTAATGGCTGATACGAACTTGTCACAACAATTTGTGCGCTATTCATCAATTCGTAGATACCGATAGTAGATAACAAAGAAGAGTCTTTGATCAAAACAATGAACTCGTTACCTAGAGGAGGCAAGATATTACGCAAAGCTTGAGGTAAAATAACATACCGCATCGCTTGTGCAGGACGCAATCCTAGCGAACCAGCTGCTTCTGATTGACCAAAATCGACTGCATTGATACCACCACGAACGATTTCAGCAACGTAAGCCCCTGAGTTCAATGAAAGGGCGATAATCCCTGGAAATAGTCGTCCAAAGTCAAGATTCAACACACCAAACGAAATCGTCGGCAGTGAGAACAGCCCCTGCAACAACCCAAATGCAATCAATATCTGAACCAGCATCGGTGTTCCCCGTAACACTTCGATATACGTATTAGCGATCCAGCGTAATGGTTTTACTTTTGATAACTTCATCAATGCAAAGGTGATTCCGAGGATGGTGCCTAGGATCACTGTAATAATGGAGATGACAATCGTAATCAATACCCCTGAGATAAAGTAAGGATAATAAGTCGACAAGAAGGAAAAATCCATAAATTTACTACTCCGATCTATTCAGCCGCATTTTCGTTGGCTAAGTCTGTATTCTTTTGAACGTATTCATTAATTGTCCCTTTATCATTCAATTCTTTCAAAATACGGTTCAATTCATCTTTTAATTCTGTGCTGCCTTTTGGTAGAGCGATAGCATAAGAATCATCTGGTGAAGCTTCCAAAGCAATGTCAGCCACTGCCAAATCATCATTTTGAGCAACATATGAGTCTGCAACGGCACTTTCAAGTACTAGCCCATCGATCGATCCTTGTTTCAATTCATTGATCAAGTTAGGCACTTTCGCAATCGAAACCAATTGTGAGTCAGCTAATTGGTTTTGAACCACAGCCTCTTGGATCGATCCTTTTTGGGCGCCTACCTTCTTTCCTGAAAAGTCATCGATTGCAGACAATGCATCCGTATTGTCCTTTTTGATCACGATTTTTTGTTCAGGTGTAAAGTAGTTGTCAGTAAAATCAAATGTTTGTTTTCTTTCATCAGTTGCTGAGATCCCAGAAACCGCAATATCCGCTTTTCCTTGGCTCAATGCAGTTAGAACAGCATTGAACTCCAAATCCATTACATTGACTTTGACGCCTAATTCTTTGGCGATTTCATTTACCAGATCAATGTCCGCGCCGACGATTTGGTCTTTGCCATCAATCAAAGCATGGAACTCAAAAGGTGCAAAATCAGCTGATGTCGCTACATTTAATACACCAGCAGACTTGATAGCTTCTAGCTGATTTTGATCTCCTTTTTTTGACGAATCAGTGCTTGATGATCCACCATTCCCACATGCAGCTAAAGTTAATAAAGCAGCAACTGTTATAAATCCACTCATCAATTTCTTCATTTGTTTTCTCCCCTTATAAAATAAATAATTATGCATATATTCCCATCTTTATTCAGAATATATACATAATACCACAATGTTATTGAATTTCAAACAACTATCTGCTGATGTTTATTATATTAGAGAAATTTCACAAGGACAAATAAAAAAGCTTGAAATCAATGACGGATCAAAAATCGACATTGATATCAAACTTATGATTAAAATTTGCGAAAACGCTGATAGCGCTCAGCAAGGAGTTGGTCTATATTCTTTTGTGCGAGAGCAGCGATCTTTTTGGTGATTGCCGATCGCATTTCCGCGATCACTGTCTCTTTCGACAACAGTTCACCGTCGATGGTCTCGGGAATCACTTTTTCGATCACTCCAAGCTTGTGCAACTCTTGCGCTGTTATTTTCATGAGTCCGGCAGCTTCTTTCGCACGGCTTCCATCTTTCCAGAGGATCGATGCAAAGCCTTCCGGGGATAAAATCGCATAGATAGAATGTTCCATCATCCATACTTCATCCCCTAAAGCCAATGCCAAAGCTCCACCACTGCCGCCTTCGCCAATAATGATTGCCAAGATTGGTACTTTTAAATCTGACATTTCTAAGAGATTGCGCGCAATCGCTTCTCCTTCGCCACGCTCTTCAGCGCCGACGCCGCAATAGGCACCTGCTGTATTGATCAATGTGATAACAGGCCGTTGAAATTTCTCCGCTTGTTTCATTAGCCGCAACGCTTTTCGGTAACCTTCTGGATGAGGAGCACCAAAATTTCGTCGAAGGTTCTCTGGCAGGTTCCGCCCTTTTTGGATACCGATCACTGTCACAGGTTTCCCATCTAAGGTAGCGACCCCGCCCACAACAGCTTCATCATCGGCATAGAGACGATCCCCATGGAATTCCTGAAAATCGCTAAAAACATGTTCAAAGTAATCAAGTGCCGTCAAACGATCTTTGCTGCGGGCTAACTCAACGATCTCATGTGCCGCTTCAATCATTTGTCATCCACCCCTTTGTCGTATGCAATTTAAGCAATTGGGAAATTCGTTCCCTTAATTGTGTCCGTGGAACGATTTGATCGACAAAACCATGTTCCAACAAGAACTCTGCTTTTTGGAAGTCTTCTGGCAGTTCTTGTCGAATCGTTTGTTCGATCACTCGTCTCCCCGCAAACCCAATCAATGCCTGCGGTTCAGCGAGAATCACATCTCCTTCCATTGCAAAACTTGCTGTTACGCCTCCGGTAGTTGGATCTGTCAAGACTGTCAAATAAAATAAACCGGCTTCACTATGACGCTTCACTGCTGCAGAGATCTTAGCCATCTGCATCAATGAAAAAATCCCTTCTTGCATCCGTGCACCACCAGAAGCAGTGAATAATACAACGGGTAAGTTCTTCGCAAGCGCTCGCTCAAACAATCGAGTGATTTTTTCACCTACGACAGTTCCCATACTTCCCATAATAAAGTTGGAATCCATGATTCCTATTGCCACAGGTTGCTGATTGATTGTCGCTTCTCCAGTTAACACGGCTTCATGAAGACCAGTTTTTTCCTGTACGGAAGCTATTTTTTCGAGATAATCAGGAAAGTTGAGAGGATCTTCTGTTTTCACATCTGTATCCCATTCTTCCAAGCTTTTTTCGTCGATCGTTAATGCGATTCTTTCCCAGGCACTGATACGGAAATTATAGCCACAATGAGGACAGACTTTTTCTGCGCCCATTTCTTTTGTATATAAGGTCCGTTTACAGCTGGGACATTTCGCCCAAAGATTGTCGGGCACTGTTGGTTCATTGGCAGGTGCCTGGCCGCGATTAGGATTGATGCGAATGTAATTCTTCTTTTTAAATAAAGCCATTCTCTTCCCTCCTATTGTTCAGGCGTCCAGTTTGGCAAGAATTCCTCTTGTAAAAAGGCTGTGTTGTAGTCTCCGGCAATCACTTTTGGATGACCGATCAGATCCATTTGGAATTCTGCATTCGTCACTACACCCTCAGTCACTAATTCAGCCAAAGCTCGCTGCATTTTCATCAATGCTTCAAATCGATTTTCTCCATGAACGATGACCTTTGCAATCATCGAATCATAGTAAGGAGGAATCGTATATCCAGAGTACATGGCACTATCCACACGAACGCCCAGACCTCCTCCAGGTAAAAATAAATTATGAATTTTTCCAGGGGAAGGAGCAAAATTAAAGGCTGGATTTTCCGCATTGATACGACACTCGATGGCAGCACCTTGCATTTTGACATCTTCTTGTTTGATATCCAGCGATTCACCGCTAGCAATCTCAATTTGTTTTTTTACGAGATCGATATTGGTCACCATTTCTGTGATCGGATGTTCCACCTGGATGCGAGTATTCATTTCCATAAAATAGAATTCGCCAGCTTCATCCATCAGAAATTCGATTGTACCAGCATTGCGATAGTCAACAGCCTGAGCGGCGCGAACTGCTGCAGCTCCTAGTTCTTGACGTTTACTAGCTGATATTACGACCGATGGCGATTCTTCCAAAACTTTTTGATTGTTCCGTTGTAAAGAACAATCCCGCTCGCCCAAGTGAATGATATTCCCAAAAGAATCTCCTAAAACTTGGACTTCGATATGTCTTGCGGGATACACGATTTTCTCAATATACATTTCATCATTACCAAAAGCGGCTTTTGCTTCTTGCTGAGCGGAAGAAAAATGCTGCGGCAATTCTTCTTTTGTCAATACTTTACGTATGCCTTTACCACCACCGCCTGCTGCTGCTTTAAGCATCACTGGATAGCCAATTTCTTCAGCGATCGTCAATGCTTCTTTCACATCAGAAATCGCTCCTTGACTGCCGGGGATCACTGGCACTTGTGCTTCGATCATCAACCGTCGGGCATTGATTTTGTTCCCCATTGCATCGATTGTTTCACTCTTAGGACCAATAAAGACAATATTGCATTCTTCACACATAGATGCAAAACGGCTATTTTCTGATAAGAAACCAAATCCGGGATGGATGGCTTCAGCTTTGGTAACGATCGCGGCGCTTAATATTTGTTGCACATTCAAATAAGAGTCTGCTGCTTTCGCCGGGCCAATACAAATGGCTTCATCGGCAAGTTCTGCATGTAACGCTTCTTTATCTGCTTCTGAATAAACTGCGACCGTTTGGATCCCAAGTTCGCGGCAAGCACGTATAATGCGAACAGCGATCTCACCACGGTTAGCTATCAATACTTTAGAAAACATTTTTCACCTATCCAATCATGAAGGTAAGTTCTGCTTCTGCAACTTTTTTGCCATCAACATAGGCAATCCCTTTGCCGATTCCTGCTGCAGATTTTACCTTGAGTATTTCTACTTCTAAGATCAATGTATCTCCTGGTGTTACTTTTTTGCGGAATTTTGCTTTATCAAGTCCGCCGAAATAAGCGGTTTTACCTCGAAAATCCGGTAAAGACAAGAGTGCAACTGCCCCCGCTTGGGCCATTGCTTCAACGATCAATACACCAGGCATGACTGGTTCATGAGGAAAATGGCCTTGAAAAAAAGGTTCGTTGATGGTCACGTTCTTCTTTGCTACCACCCGTTTTCCTTCTTCTAGTTCTTCAATGCGATCCACTAAGAGCATAGGATAGCGATGGGGAATGATTTCTTTGATTTCTTGAATTGACATAACTGACATAGCTTACCCTTCTTTCACACGGAATAATGGTTGATCGTATTCAACGATCTGCTCATTTTCAACTAAGATTTCAACTAATTCGCCATCAACATCGCTAACAATTTCATTCATTACTTTCATTGCTTCAACGATACAAAGGACATCCCCTTTTTTGACAGAATCGCCGATTTGTTTGAATTGGCTTTGTTCAGGACTAGGTTTTAAGTAAACCACACCCACTAAAGGTGAAACGATCTCCGTTCCCGCTATAATTGGCTCTGAACTAACCTCGACGGTTCCAGCAGCTGTTGGTTGTACGCTTGGTACTGGTGTAGCTGCAGGGATGCTTTCAACTTTGACATCTGAACTCTCGGATGATACTTGACGGCTACTGAACGAATTTTTATTAAAATAAAGTTCGATGTTTTCTTTTTTGAGCTGCAATTCAGTCAAAGAGGACTGATCAAATTGGGAAAGCAGATCCTTGATTTCATTTGTTTCCAATTAAGCTTCCTCCCAACGTTTCAATAAGATGACTGCATTGTGTCCGCCAAAACCTAGTGAGTTACTCATTGCATACGTAATTTCTGCTGGCTGGCTTTGGTTTTTCACAATATTTAAGTCGATTTCAGGATCTTGTTCACGAACATTGATGGTCGGTGGAATAAATTGATGCTGCAATGCTAAAAGCGAGGCAATTGCTTCGATTCCTCCTGCTGCCCCCAATAGATGTCCTGTCATAGATTTTGTACTGCTGACGTAAGGTTTGCGATAGTCGTCCCCTAAACCATATTGGATCGATGTAGCTTCAGCTACATCATTAGCTGGTGTGCTTGTTCCGTGAGCATTGATATAGCCAACTTCGGCTGGAGTGATCGCTGCTTCAGACATCGCGAGTTTCATTGCTTTTCCAGCACCTGAACCGTCAGGATTCGGTGCAGTCATATGGTAGGCATCACAATTGGCACCATAGCCAACAACTTCCCCGAGAATCTTCGCTCCGCGCTTTTGGGCATGTTCAAATGATTCTAGAATCAAAACCCCAGCACCTTCTCCCATCACAAACCCGCTGCGGTTTTTGTCAAATGGTGTGGATGCTTTGTCTGGATCAGATTCCGTTGTTAATGCCGTTAAAGAAGCAAAACCAGCGATACCAATCTCACAAATCGTTGATTCAGATCCGCCAGCAATCATCACGTCTGCATAACCATGTTTGATATTGCGGAAAGCTTCACCAATCGAATGAGTTCCGGATGCACAAGCAGAGACCGTAGTTGTACAAATGCCTTTTGCCCCCACACGCAATGCAATGTTTCCTGCCACCATGTTGACGATCGACATGGGCACAAACATTGGAGACACACGATTTGCACCTTTTTCATGCATTCGAATCACTTGGTCTTGAATAGTTGGCAAACCTCCAATACCTGATCCGACCATGACACCGAATCGATCGGCATCTAACGCTTCAGAATTCAAACCCGCCATTTTCATTGCTTCAAGGGCAGCATAGATCCCATAAATCGAAAAAAGATCCATCCGTTTCGTATCTTTTTTGACAAAGTATTTTTCTAGTGGAAACTCTTTGACTTCAGCTGCTACTGAAATCCCTGTTCCACTGGCGTCAAATTTGGTGATGGGGCCAATCCCATTGGTTCCATTTTGCAAACTAGCTAAAAATGTTTCTGGATCATTCCCAATTGGGGAAGTCACACCGTATCCTGTAATAACTACTCGATTCATAAGTATCTCCTTTCTATCCTTGCATGGCCATTCCGCCATCTACGCTGACTACTTGACCTGTGATATAAGCGCTTTGGGCCAAAAAAACCGCAGCTTTTGCGACATCTTCTACAGCACCAAATCGCTGCAACGGAATATTATTGATCGATTGTTCTTTTACCTTATCAGAAAGAACTGCGGTCATCTCCGTTTCAATAAATCCTGGTGCGATCGCATTACAGGTAATGCCTCTAGCCGCTCCTTCGCGGGCAACTGATTTGGTAAAACCAATCACGCCAGCTTTACTTGCTGCATAATTTGCTTGACCAATGTTGCCAGTCAATCCTACGACACTAGTCAAATTAATGATGCGTCCTTCGCGTAGTTTCATCATCTTTTTGAGAGCTACTTGCGTCATGTTGAAGGTTCCAGTCAAATTGATCTTCAATACACTTTCAAATTCTTCTGGTTTCATGCGCAACAATAACTTGTCATTGGTGATTCCTGCGTTGTTGACTAAAATGTGGATCGGTCCTAATTCCGCTTCCGCTTGTGCAAGCATCGAAACAGCTTGATCGTATTCGGATATATCACCGTTGACTGCGATGCATTTCACACCAAAACGGGTAATCGTCTCTATAAGAGTTTGAGGTATCTCTTTCCGCCCATTCAATACGATATTGGCTCCTTCTTTGGCAAATGCTTCTGCAATGCCAAAGCCAATCCCTCTTGAACTACCAGTAATAAAGACATTTTTATTTGTCAGTTCCATAAATTCCTCCTAATCAAACCTTGAAAGTGTGTCAAAAAGTGTTTGAGCATCTTCCACTCTCGAAGCAGCAATGGTTTTATCGATTTTTTTCAAAAAACCGGTCAATACTTTTCCGGGACCGATCTCGATCATCTGCTCAATTCCCATTTGTTTCAACTGCTCGATGCTTTCATAAAAACGCACAGGTGATTTGACTTGCTTCTCTAATAATTCTTTGACTTGTTCTTGTTTCATCGGTTTCGCAGTCGTGTTGCTGATCACCGGCACCTGTAAATCTTTGATTTCAATTTTCGCCAGCTCTTGAGCAAGTTGTTTAGAAGCAGGTTCTAAAAGTTTCGTATGGAAAGGGCCGCTGACATTTAATGGAATCATTCGTTTGGCTCCCGCCGCTTGCAATAACTGAACGGCTTGGTCAACCGCAGCTACTTCCCCACCGATGACAATTTGCTGCGGCGTATTGTAATTAGCTGGCGAAACGATCCCTACTTGGCTAGCTTCTTTACAAATCGCCTCAATGGTTTCAGCCGGAGTATTCATCACAGCGACCATTTTACCCACACCCTGCGGTGCGGCATTTGCCATAAACTTGCCGCGTTTTTGCACGAGGGCTACAGCAGTTTGAAAGTCTAATGCGCCGCTTGCTACTAATGCGGAATATTCACCTAAGCTCAAACCAGCCAAAGCATCGGCCTGGAGACCTTTTTCTTTTAACAAACGCCAAAAAGCCACACTGACGGTTAAAATGGCTGGCTGCGTATATTCAGTTTGATTCAAACGGTCATTTTCAGTAAAACATAGTTCAGTCATATCATAGCCGAGCATCTCACTTGCTTCCGCAAAGGTTTGTTGAACACTTGATTCTTGCTGATATAACTCCTGACCCATTCCTACATATTGGGCTCCTTGACCGCTGAATAAAAATGCTGTTTTCATTTTAAACTCCTTTTTTGAACTGAAAGATTTTGGAGAAAATGGCATCTTCACTCGCAGATCACAGCGAATGAAACACACTCTTTCTATTACAAGGAAAGGCTAGGCTGTTTGCCTAGCCTCGTTTTTTATGCTTGTTGTTTTTCAACGTATTTAACTAGATCTTCGACAGTTTTGATGCCGTCTTCAGTTTCGATTTTTACATCGAATTCATCTTCGATCTCGTTAATGATTTGGAAAAGGTCTAAGCTGTCTGCTTCAAGATCCTCTTGAATGTTTGTGTTTAATTTGATTTCTTCTTTTTCTTTTCCTAATTCTTCTGCTACGATTTCTTGAATTTTTTCGAATACCATGTGTATATTCCTCCAATGTGTTTTCTTCAATATTGATTGTGAACAGGCTATAAAGCTGCCAGCATGGTCCCCCATGCTAATCCGCCGCCGAAACCTGAGAACACCACTTTTTGTCCGCTGCCTAAAGACAGCGTGCCGCGTTTCACTTCTTCATCTAACAAAATCGGAATTGAAGCGGCTGAAGTATTGCCATAAAATTGCATATTTTGCAAAAACTTATGTCGCGGGACCTTTAATTTCCGAGCCACTTTATCTAAGATTCGGGAATTGGCCTGATGCAACAAGTAATAATCTACCGATTCATGCTCACTGATTGCATGAATGGATTGAACGACATCGCGTGTCGCAAAATCAAAAATTTCACGACCAACCATCTGCATACAAGCACTGTATTGGGTTGACGAACTTCCGTAAGGATTCTTATTTTCAACAAAACCTGATGTCAGAGAGAGTCCTCTGGTTCCATCAGACTGCAGCGATTCCTTCAAGAGATGCTGATGGTTGGTTGCTTCTAAAAGCACCCCGCCTGCCCCGTCTCCAAATAAAACTGCGGTTGAACGATCTTCCCAATCCAAGACCTTTGACAGCACTTCACCGCCAATGACGAGCCCTTTTTTAGAACCGGTCCGAATCAATTTTTCTGCTAAAGACAATGCATAAACAAATCCGGCACAAGCTGCGCTGATATCAAAAGCAAAAGCTTGATGGGCGCCAATATTCCCTTGAACTTGGCAAGCAACTGCCGGTGTATTGAAATCCGGAGTGATGGTCGCTACTAGGATAAAGTCCAATTCATCTGGAGCAAGTCCCCTTGATGCCAAAAGTTTCGTAGCAACATTCGTACATAAATCGGAAGTATTTTCTCCATTACTAATTCGACGTTCTTTGATTCCTGTACGTGAAAAAATCCAGTCATCTGATGTATCCATAATTTCTGAAAGTTGCTGATTCGTCACGATTTGTTCAGGAACATAGCTTGCTGTTGCGGTAATCTTTCCAAACATATTCATCCGTTACACTCACTTATAATCTTGTAAAAAGTCATGCAGATTTTTTAAGGCTTTAAGTAAAGCTTGCTCTTCATCCGTAGACATCTGGCTTAGAACGCCTTTGACCATCTCACGGTGAAAATGTTGATGTACCCGATAAAGCAATTTGCCTTTTTTTGTCAACGCAAGTTTGACTACGCGTCGATCGTCTTCACTGCGAATGCGTTCTACATATTCTTTTTTAACCAAACGATTGATTGCAATGGTGAGGGTCCCAACAGTAATAGAAAGCTCTTTAGCGACTTCTGAAGTTGTTTTCTTCTTGTACATGCCGATTGCTTCAATCGTATGCATTTCTGTGATTGAAAGATCTTTAAATTGTGATTTCTTTAATTCTGATTCTTCGATCACGAGAATGTCATTGAAGACACTGACTAAATAGTCGTTGACCGTTTCTAAATTTGGTTCCATATCTTTCACCATCCGAATAGTTTGATAATCAAATCATTTGATAGTCAAACTATAAAGTAACTTTTAGAGAATTGCAAGAAAATTTTTTGATTTTTATTTTTTTTAAGCGCATTTTTATTTTCAGTACGCTTTTCTAACCTTCACAAGTTTTTAAGTTGACAATTACCAGAGAATCGAGTAGTTAAAAATTATTTTGATTATCAAAGATTTCTTCCATCATTTCACGAAAATGATTATCGTGTCAGAACATCACTTGTTCTGCACCTTAAATTTTGGTATCGTTGCAGTGTAGAAATGAGGTGATGGACATCAACGCACGGATCGAATACTTAAAGCAAAAAGCAAATGCGTTACCCCAAAAACCTGGGATTTATTTAATGAAAGATTCTCATGGCGGAATTCTGTATGTTGGAAAAGCTAAGCAATTGAAACAACGAGTTTCTTCTTATTTTCGCAAAAATACACAGCATACAAACAAGATTCTGCGTTTAGTTCACAATGTCGTAGATTTCGAAACAATTTTCGTAGACACAGAACTCGATGCGCTATTGTTAGAATGTCAGTTGATTCAGCAACATCGTCCCATTTATAACCGTCAAATGACCAACTTTCTTAATTACCAATACATCCGCTTTGATGCAGGAAACATTGTTCGAACAAATGAGGCAGCAGAGGATGCAATAGGACCTTTTCGCCGATCCAAGCAATTGCCGGAAATCATTGAGATATTGACAGAAACGTATCAATTACCTTCTGTCAATCCTTATAAACTTCTCTCGTTGTCCAAACAGTTGCCGTTGATGCAAACTATTCCTTTGGAAGAAAAACTGAATGAGCTGAAACTTTTCTTTCGTGCAGAAAGCAAGACAATATTTCGTTATCTCGACCAACGATTGCATTATTTTGCGGAACAGTTACTTTTTGAACAGGCAGATCAACTACTGTACCAAAAAAAATTGCTTCAATCCTTTTATCGAGAAATTCTCGAGGTGAATACTCTGATCGCTCTCCCAGAAGTTCGCTTTGAGATTCCTCTTGAAACCTCTCTTGAAGCTTCTCTTGCTGCCGATTCATCACAAGTAAAAGTCTATCAACTCTCTTTTGGACAAATCATTCATAGCGAAGTTGTATCAACCTCTGATGCTTATGTTCCAGCACCTTTAACAACAGCTAAACGATTGCTGCCAACAGACCTTGACCCTCTACATATAATTTTGCGCCAGTTAAGACAATTAAATTTTGTGCTCTCAAATACCTAAACGCTCAAATGATTGCAACAAAAAACCAGCGCTCCTTAAAGAGGAACGCTGGCAATGCGTATGGCATTTTTCATCTGAACGCTGATACGTTTATTGGATCAAATCATAAATTTCCATGGCTACAATATCAATATTATCAAATTGATAAGGCTGACTTGACTCTGCTTCCGTTAACTCAAACGTTTCTGTGGTGTTATCGTAGGTCACTGTGCATTTTTCTACGCCTTCTTTTTCGAAACGGCGAACTTGAACCTCGTTGTCTTGCGCTTCGACCATCGCTTCTAAACGTTTGATGATAGCGACTAATTGCGAACTTTTCATTCGTAAGCCTCCTTTTTCTGTCCGTTATATTGTATCAAATCATATTCTATCTTGCATTGATTTTTTACAATTTATTTTGTCATTTTAAGATTTTTTTCCATCTTGCCACCAAAGCTTAATCAGGGCTTGAGTCCCATCACTTTCATAGCCAGCTTCCGCTAAGCGATCGTACATTTTTTTTGCCAAAGCCGTACTTGGCAAATCCAGTCCCATTTTCGCTGCTTCATCAAGTGCGATACCTAAATCTTTGATAAAATGTTTGACAAAAAAACCAGGTGAAAAATCTTCTTTCAAAATACGGGGGCTGTAGTTGGCCAATGACCAGTTTGCGGCGCTGCCACCAGATAATGTCTCAATGACTTGCGGAAGTTCTAAACCTGCTTTATCGGCATAGACGAGCATCTCAGTCATTCCAGTCATGGTGCCAGCAATCATGATCTGATTAGCCATTTTTGTGTGCTGGCCTTTGCCGGCAGAGCCATGAAGATGACACGTTTTTCCGACAATCTCAAATAGTGGTTCAACTTTTTGATAGGCTTCCTCGTCACCACCCGCCATTATCGTCAACGTTCCATTTTTTGCTCCAAGGTCACCACCAGAAACTGGCGCATCAATACTTGCCGCACCTTGCTCTTTTGCCGTTTGATAGATTTGTTCTGCTAATTTTGGCGTACTAGTTGTAAAGTCAACTAAATATTTTGCCGCGACATCGGTTTGAAAAATCCCCTTTTCTCCATAGTAAACTTCCTCAACGTCTGCAGGATAGCCGACCATTGTGAAAACAACTTCACTTTCAGCAGCAACTATTTCAGGCGTATCACACCAAACCGCTCCCTTAGCGACTAATTCGTCTGTTTTGCTTTTTGTACGATTAAACACATTTACATGATGTCCGCTTGCTAAAAAGTGACCGACCATTGATTGGCCCATGACACCCGTTCCAATAAAACCTAGCTTCATAGTCATACCTCCAAAAATAAAAAAATTCACGTCTTTAGTATACGCTAAAAACGTGAACTTGACTGCAATAATGTTTAATCAATTGTTCGTTTAAATGATTTCAATTTGACTTTGAATTTTTTCAATGTTTCTTCGGTTTCCTTGTCTAGGCGTTCTGTCTCATAGTAAGCAATCATATCATGGTAAAAAGAAAGCATCGATTCACCAAAGTGTGCCGCAGAGATTTCATACATTTTTCGTGCTAAGACACTTTCATCCCTAGGAATCTGCTGTTGATAATAATGAATAAATGCAGAAGCAAAATCTTGATCGGTGTCAAAGGTCACACCAAGAGATGGATCATCGATCAATGTATTTAAATAATCATTGCCTTCAACGACTAAAGGCGTACCTGCTGCCATTGCTTCTGTATACGTCAGTCCTTGTGTCTCTGAAGTAGAAGCACTGACGAAGAAATCTGCTGCATGATAATAGATGGCGACTTCATCATTTGCAACCTCTCCAACAAAATGAACATGGTCAGACAAGTTCATTTCTTGAACTTTTTCTTCCAATTTTTCTTTGTAAGGCCCTTTGCCCACGATCACTAATTTGGCTGAAGGAATTTCTGCTAGAATATCAGGCAGTCCATCAACGATCGCTTGGATATTTTTCTCATAAGAAATACGACTCAATGATAATAACATCGGCTGGTCTTCTTCAATCGCCAATTCTTGACGCAAGGCTCGTTTCATTTCCAGAGTGATATCCGGACGGCGAAATTTCTCTACCTCAATACCAGTGGGAATGATGCGCATCGGCGACACAACGCCATAACTGCGTAGTGTATCGATGACCCGTTCACTCGGGCAGACAACCCCAGTAGAATGATTGGCAAACAGACGAGAGAAATACTTTACGTGTGTAGGTCGCAAAACTTTTCCTTTCGCAATATAATGCAGATAATCTTCATACATTGTATGATAGGTATGAATCACAGGAATCTGTAGTTTTCGACCCACCATTTTTCCCAGTAGTCCCGCACCAAATTCAGTATGGGTATGAATCAGTTCTAGTTCCAACTCTTTCGCAATCAAATAGGCATACCACATGCCCCGCACCACGATTCTACGGTCTTTGAAAGACACGAAAGGCACACTAGGCATACGAATGATATCTTCCTCATCCATTTCTGCATTTGGATCTGTAGTCGTAAAGATATAGACCTTATGGCCCTTCTTTTCCAACTCTTCTTTTAATGTTTTGATCGATGTCGCTACACCGCTCACTTGCGGAAAATATGTGTCTGTAAAAAATCCGATTTTCACAACGGTACCTCCAAACTTGCCGTCAATCAACGGGTTTTTCTTCTAAAACGCTTTGATAAACTTTCTTTAACTCTTTTCCAATTTCTTCAATACTCCGTTCTGCAGCTGCTTGATAGCCGGCAGCTGACAGATCTGGTACACGACCATCTACGATGTTAGCAATTTGTTCAACGAACTCATCAACTGTCCGTCCCATATAAGAATTGTGATTCTCTTGCAACCAACCATGGTAAACAGGAATGTCACGCACTAGAACTTTCTGCTTACTAGCAAGCGCCTCTAACACAACGATCCCTTCTGTTTCTTCATAGGAAGGAAAGAAAAACAGATCTGCTCCAGAATAGGCCCCCTCAATGACATCTCCTTTGATATAGCCAGGAAAAATAACATTTTCAGGATGGTTTTCTTTCACGAGATCTCGAACCGCTTTAGGGATCGTATACATAGGTGTATGTCCAAACCAAATAAAAGTATACTCTGGCATGCGGCGAGCAATCTCAACAAAATCGACAATTCCTTTTCTCTCAAAATACAAGCCAACAGAAATAATCACTTTTTGATCCGCCGACAATTGGAAATAGTCGCGAAAAGCCTGTTCTTTTTTTGGTTCCGGACGATATTTGTCCAAATCAATCCCATTAGAGATCGCACAGATCGGTACCTTGATGCCATACCCTTCCAAAAGTTCTTTTGCGTAGGGCGTTGGGGTTATCAATTGATCGGCTCGGGAATATAAATTGATCAAATATTTTTTGTATAATGGCGATAACTGGTTTGAGCCGATAAATGAATTTCGAAAATCTTCTTCAGTCGAATGCGCATGGTAAATTACCTTTTTGCCTTGTTTCCTTGCTTTATTGATTTGATTCAACGAATTGATACCATACGTATTAATATGAAGTATATCATAATCCTCAGCTTGTTTGTCTAATGTATATTCAACACCGATACTGCTCAGTGCACGTTGCTGATGCGCAAGTGCTCTGCCGATACCAGATTTCTCTAAAAGCTTTTCACTTTCAAAATAGAGAAGTACTTTCAAACGAGATTCCTCCTTCTAAACTGTTACATCTAGTATAACATAGCTAGAGGAGAACACCCTCCAACTCAAGGCCTAGTTTTTGTATTGATTTCTATCATACGTCAAAAAGCTGGTTTATCAAAGGTCACCAAAACAATATGACAAAACTGTTCGCTCCCAGACCACAAAAAAGCAGCAAGCGAATTCGCTTGCTGCTAACTTTTAACTACTTTACATATTGATTGATCAATTCGACTACTTCTTCCATCGTATCGCAATCTTCCAAAGCACGTTTTGCTAATTCTTGCATGTCAGTTGTTGACAAGCGTTTCATTAAGCTCCGTGTTTTAAGTACAGAAGTTGCGCTCATAGAGAATTCATCTAAGCCCATACCGACTAGAAGTGGCACAGCAGTTTGATCGCCGGCCATTTCTCCACACATACCAGCCCATTTACCTTCAGCATGTGCTGAATCGATTACGTTTTTGATCAAACGTAGAATAGATGGGTTATATGGTTGGTAAAGATATGAAACTTGTTCATTCATGCGGTCTGCAGCCATTGTGTATTGGATCAAGTCATTGGTACCAATACTGAAGAAGTCTACTTCCTTGGCAAATTTGTCAGCTAAGACAGCTGCTGCAGGAATTTCGATCATGATACCTACTTGAATATCTTCAGAGACAGTTACGCCTTCATCGATCAATTTTTGACGTTCTTCTTCGTACATTTTTTTCGCAGTACGGAACTCTTTCAATGTTGCCACCATCGGGAACATAATACGCAAGTTTCCGTGAGCAGAAGCACGTAACAGCGCACGAAGTTGTGTACGGAACATGCCGTCACCCAACTCAGACAAACTGATACGCAACGCACGATAGCCTAAGAATGGGTTCATTTCGTGTGGCAATTTCAAGTAAGGAAGTTCTTTGTCCCCACCGATGTCCATTGTACGAACAACGACTGGTTTACCAGCCATTCCTTCAAGAACTGCTTTGTATGCTTCATATTGGTCATCTTCTGTAGGAAAATCAGGAGAATCCATGTACAAGAATTCTGTCCGGTATAAACCGACAGCTTCGGCACCATTGTTGTGAACACCTTCAAGATCTTTAGGCGTTCCGATATTTGCAGCTAATTCAAAGTGCTTGCCGTCAGCTGTAACGGTTTGAGCATCTTTCAATTTTTCCCATTCTGCTTTTTGTTCCGCGTAAGCTTTCCCTGCTTCAATAAATTCAGCAGCTTGGTCTTCAGTAGGATTGATGATAACATCTCCTAAGATTCCGTTAACTGCCAAAATATCACCAGCATTCACTTTAGCTGTGATTTCTTTTGATCCTACGATTGCAGGAATTTCAAGAGATCGAGCCATGATTGCTGAGTGAGAGGTACGTCCCCCGATATCCGTTACAAAAGCTTTAACGAAGTTGCGGTCTAATTGCGCAGTATCACTTGGTGTCAAATCGTGAGCAACGATAACAACTTCTTCGTTGATCATTGAAGGATTTGGCAACGTCACATTTAGCAAATGTGCCAAGATACGTTTCGCAACGTCTTTGATGTCCGCTGCACGTTCTTGCATGTATGCATTGTCATCCATTGCTTCAAACATGCCGATATACATGTCAGTGACTTCTTTCAATGCAGCTTCTGCATTGACTTTGTTATCTGCCATGTTTTGTTTGATTTGTCCGATCATTTCAGGATCTGACAGAACCATTAAATGAGCATCAAATACTTGTGCTTCTGCCTCGCCTAAAGATTGCGCTGCTTTGTCACGGATTTGTTGCAATTCCGCTGTTGACTTTGCTAGTGCTTCATCTAAACGAGCTTCTTCTGCTGCCGTATCTTCAACATTTACTTTTGAAAAAGATAAATCAGGTTGTACTAACAGGTAGGCTTTGGCAACGGCTACACCATCACTAGCAGCAATTCCTTTTAGCATCTCAACCATTATTCAGACAAACCTTCTTTTTTCATTGTTTCAACGATTGCAGCGATTGCATCTGCTTCGTCAGCACCTTCAGCAGTGATTGTAACGTCAGAACCTTGACCAACACCTAGAGACATAACGCCCATGATTGATTTAAGGTTTACTGATTTACCTTTGTACTCCAAGTTGATATCAGAGTTGAATTTGCTTGCTGTTTGTACTAATAAAGTAGCTGGACGTGCGTGAATCCCTGTCTCAGCAACTACGTGAAAATCTTTCTTTTCCATATTGATCAATCTCCTTTATGATACGGTTTTTTTGTGGTGAAGGCTTTTTTTGACTCAGTCAATTGTCAGACTCAAAAAAACGCCCTTTCAACTGTTAAGATTACCATTTTTTTCTCTGATAGACAACCGTTTTCTCTTAAGAAAACGACTGAAATGAACCTATATTTGTTTTTATGGTTGGTACCGATAGATGATCTTGCCATTCAAGCCAGCCTCGCCGACAAATTTCATGCGGTCTTCCAATTTTAACCATGCTTCTCGAAATAGCAGAAATTCGGATTGTTCTACCAGCAATTCGTCGATTTCTCCAGAGCGCAACTGTTCAATTTGTTCAACAAATCGATTTTCATTCATCTCTATCACCTCTTCATCTTCTCCATTATAAACGATTCTTTTTTCAGGGAAAAGTTGTTTCCGCCATCAAAGCTGAAATCCTTGCAGTCTGAAAAAAAAATTGTATAATAAAGTTATGGTCAGTAAAGGTCAATGAAATTTTTGACGCTGCTGACAATTATTCACCGAATCTGCAAGTGTATCTTTTTACCATGAGTAAAAATCGCGGTAGAATGATAGATGAGCAAATGATAAGAAAGGTCGTGAACATATGCTTTGTCAAAACTGCGGTAAAAATGAAGCTTCTATTCATCTTTATGCCAATGTCAATGGTCAAAGAAAACAACTCGATTATTGTCAAAGTTGTTACCAAAAATTAAAAGCACAATCTGGAAATCCAACAAATATGATGGCTCAGGATCCCTTCGGCTTCGGAAATCTTGATGACCTTTTTCGACAAATGTCTCGCCAAATGCAACAAGGAAATTCACCTTATGAACAAACGCCTCCAACTCAAACTGGAGGAAACGGCATAATCGGCGGACAACCTCCGCGCAATGGCCAAGCACCTTCTGGTCTTTTAGGCGAATACGGCATCAATATCACACAACAAGCTCGAGACGGCGGGATCGATCCAGTCGTAGGACGTGACGATGAAATTCGTCGGGTGATCGAGATCTTAAATCGCCGAACGAAAAACAATCCTGTATTGATTGGTGAGCCTGGTGTAGGTAAAACCGCTGTCGTGGAAGGTCTGGCACAAAAAATTGTCGACGGTGACGTTCCTCAAAAACTAATGGATAAAGAAGTGATTCGCTTAGATGTTGCGTCACTGGTTCAAGGAACGGGTATTCGCGGACAATTTGAAGAGCGGATCCAAAAATTGATTGAAGAAATCAAACAAGCCGAAAATGTCATCTTATTCATTGATGAAGTCCATGAGATCGTGGGCGCAGGGGCTGCTGGTGATGGCAACATGGACGCTGGAAACATTCTGAAACCAGCATTGGCTCGCGGCGAATTACAAATGGTCGGCGCAACGACATTGAACGAATATCGCATCATTGAAAAAGATGCAGCATTAGAACGTCGTTTGCAACCTGTCCGAGTCGATGAACCTTCTGTAGAAGAAACCATCAGTATTTTGAAAGGATTACAGCCTCGATATGAAGATTACCATCATGTAAGATATACGGATGAGGCAATCAAAGCTGCTGCTACCCTTTCCAATCGCTACATCCAAGACCGTTTCTTGCCTGATAAAGCAATCGATCTTCTGGATGAGACCGGCTCGAAAAAAAATCTGACTATTCAAATTGTCGATCCAAAAACAATCGACAAGAAATTGCAAGAAGCAGAAGAACAAAAACAAGCTGCTTCTAGAGAAGAAGACTTTGAAAAAGCTGCTTACTACCGAGATCAAATCAATAAGCTGCAAAAAATGAAAGAACGTCAAATCAGTGAAGAAGAAACACCCGTGATCACCGAAAAGGATATGGAGCAAATCGTTGAAGAACGGACGGGCATTCCGGTTGGCGAACTCAAAGAAAAAGAACAAACTCAGTTGAAAAACTTAGCTCAAGATCTGAAATCGCATGTAATCGGACAAGATGAAGCAATCGATAAAGTTGCTAAAGCGATCCGTCGTAATCGTGTGGGATTAGGAAAACAAAGCCGTCCGATCGGTTCGTTCCTTTTTGTCGGACCAACTGGTGTTGGTAAAACAGAACTTGCTAAACAACTTGCCTATGAAATGTTTGGCTCTGAAGAATCAATGATTCGTTTTGACATGTCAGAATACATGGAAAAACACAGTGTCTCCAAACTGATTGGTTCTCCTCCTGGTTATGTTGGTTATGAAGAAGCTGGACAGTTAACGGAAAAAGTCCGTCGTAACCCTTATAGCTTAATTCTTTTAGATGAAATCGAAAAAGCTCATCCTGATGTTCTGCATATGTTTTTGCAAATCTTGGATGACGGTCGTTTAACTGATGCTCAAGGACGCACGGTCAGCTTCAAAGACACATTGATCATCATGACAAGTAATGCCGGCACTGGAAAAGTAGAAGCCAATGTTGGTTTTGGAGCAGCCCGGGAAGGTGTCACACGATCTGTCTTGAATCAGTTAAATAACTACTTCACACCAGAATTTCTGAATCGCTTTGATGGCATCATTGAATTCAAAGCATTAAGCAAAGAAAATCTGTTATCCATCGTTTCTTTGATGCTCGCAGATGTCAATCAAACCTTAGCCAATCAAAAATTGCATATTGAAGTTCCAGAAAACGTCCAAGAAAAATTGGTAGAGCTTGGTTATAGTGCTACGATGGGGGCTCGCCCATTACGCCGAACGATTCAAGATCATATCGAAGATGGTATCGCAGAATTTTATCTTGATCATCCTCAAGTCCATGATCTACAAGCAACTTTGGATTCTGAAGACAAAATCATTGTGACAGCAAAAACTGTTGACACACCCGAAGAGCCAAAGGAACAAGAAAAACAGCCATCTGATGATGAGTAAAATCCTCGCAACAGCCAGACATCGTACCTTATTTGTCTAGATTTCTATGCCAGACGCCTGAATAACCTCAAAAAAACCAAGGTTTTCAAGCTGTCTGGCTTTTCTTTTTAAAAAAAACGCCCTATAATATTAGTAAAAATACATAGAATGTGAGGTGAGTATGGTGAAATTGATCAATGTGACAAACAGCCATTCTCGATTAGTTATGAATCAGCTCGAAAATACCGATGCTGAAATGGTAAAAGTATATACTGCCGGAGACATCACAGTCATCTTTACTTCTGCCCCAAATCACAACGAAATATTGCTGATCAACAAAAAACGCGCAATCAAACCTACCGAAATTGAAGAAATCAAACATTACTTCTTGAAAAAATTACCGCCTGGTTCTTATGAACCTGAAACGATCTCAGTTATTGAAATGCCAGATATTGTAGAAATTTCTATCCAAAAATCGCTTTCTTCGCAAACCTAATACCAATGAAATCACTATAAAAAATATCTATAAAAGATGACTGTCACAGCCCTCTTTTATAGATATATTTTTTTGACTTATTTATCGTTGCCCCTGCGAAACAAACAATCTTTAAGCAAAAGCATCTGTGCCATGGACTCAATCAACAGATCGATCCTAGCTAATTTTGGGGGCACTTTCAGATCGAATTCGCCGTTCGATGATCCTCCCATTGATAAATATCCCTAACCTTTTCCATGTTTCAATGTTATGGATATCCTCAAGAAAGAAAAAACACTGATTCTTTTTTGATTCAACGAATCGATCAGAAATAACGATATCTGCTTCTGCAAGGTTTTCTACCATAGTTACAGTTTCCTTTTTATATACACCTGTTATATAATTTTTTACTAACATTACATAGTTGGCATGATAGGTAATATTAATCATGACATTCAAAGGTTCCGCCATCACATGTCCAACATAGGAGTATAATAGCTCTGTTAGTTGTGTACTAAATATATCCAAATCTCTTTCCGCTATGCTTTTTTTGTAAACTGATTTTATCATCTCTTTTATTTTTAGAAACTTATCGTTCAACAACAATTTCTTATCTTCGTGGTAAAAGAAGGAACTTAAACTCAGCTTATCCGTGATCAAAAAACGATATACAAGATGAAAAACAAATGTGCTATGAAGGTTGGCAGGGATACTGTAACTCTCCTCCATTTTCTTCAAAGCTTCACATGCATGATCTACGATAGGATTTCCAGATAATTTCATTAATCGCTCCCCCAATCGTTCGCAGATTTCAGATGTCAAATACTCTGGAAAGAAATAAATAGCGAAAAGATAGTAAAAGAATTTTTCTGACTGATAAATAGAATGATTGATCTTTTTATCTAACGGATAAAAAGTCTGACAAAATCCTAGTCGGATTTCTTCATATAAACAGTCGCTTATAGCCGTCTCCTCTTTTGAATCTATATCAGTATAACTTCCTATTTTATGGGCATCCATAAAAACTCTAGTTATTCTAGAAAGTTTCTCTTGCTTGATCCTCGTTACATTCTTTTCGTTATGATAACTATAATAATTGTCCTCAGCAAATGTCGAAGAATGTGTATTCAGAATATAAGAAAGTACTCGTATCTGGCTTTCCTTACCTTCCACAACTAAATAATTCATTTTCTTTCTAATCTGGCAATCGACTCCAATCGTTCGAATGATATCGTTTGCTTTATTGACTAATTTGTAACAATAGGACTGACTATAATTAAATTGCATTGATAACTTGACCATCCCTACTTTTCGATGTTTAAGAAAGTAATTCAGGACTTGGAAAACAGAACTTTGTCTAATATACTGTATCTTTAAACTTGAATACAAAGACGTAAAAGTTTCTGGGGTCTCTACATCAGAAAGTCTAAATAATCTATTTTCAAATTTAATGAGTGAGTCGGTTATATTCAGTTCTACTATGTAATCCTCATTGATCTGCATAATCAATGACTTCACCTTGCGATTAGTCAGCGAATGCTTACAAGCTAGTTCATCAATTGATGTTTCAGTCTTTGAAATAATATCCTCTAACAAGTTTAATTTTTGTTCTTGCCTCTCTGTCAGAAACAACTTCCATAAATCCATGACGCTCTCCTTTTTAATGATAGTTACTTCGATAATTTTGTCTATCTCTGAAACGAAACAATTATTAACTACAGTTACCTATTGAGATGAAAAGATACTCTTTTTATCGGTGGAAATAGTTTTTTTAGATAAATAGTGATAAAAAATAAGAACCTCTGGTCGTCGCTGAGAATTGTCGCCCTAGGATGATAGGTATGTTTAAACTAAAATGAGCTAATCTACAATGAATGCGAATCATTTAATCTACTCATGAGTGAACACTTTCTTTTATCAAAATTAAAAAGCTCCAGTTCCGATATAAAAGAACTCGCGAAGACAATTTGTATCAAACAAATAAAACAATTCTTTGAGGAAATAAAAACTGCCAGGTAAAATTTCAGCAAGTGCTTTTCTAATAACAGATGACAGAAGCGGACTTTTAAGCAACAAGAAAAGTTTAGAGGCGAAGTACGTCCCTAAACTTTTCTTATTTTTTTAGCAATTTTACAAGCGAAAAAATAAGCAAAAATGAAACTAGTGATAAGGCGATGATCAACCAAAGATTGACTTTTGACTTCACTGTAACATTATTACTAAGATCTGTAGTCTCCTCTATAAACTGATCAATTTCTTCTTTCGTATAATTAAAATACGTTATCGTCTCATCTTCGCCATCGGATAAAACAAATTGATACTCCCCAGACATCAATTCAGCTTTATCTAACAATGGCGCCTCAAACATTGTTTTTATATACGGTGAAAGCACAATCTTCTCTTGTTCTATCTCCCCTTCAGCTATGATCTCTTGATCAGGATTGATTACTCGATAGGAGCCACCTTCTGCATAAGTAACAAGTGGATTCTTGTTGTAAAGGTAATAAGAAAGAGTCGTTGCGTTTCCTGTAATCGTAAATTTAAAGTCCCCAATGATCTGTTTTGTTTCTTGAGCCCATTCATTTTGTTTCAAGCGAACAACGATTACTTTTTGATAAACTTGCTGAACATTTACGGAATCTTTATTTTCTTGTAAACCAATTGCTTGAGAGAAATTGATTCCACCTAATACTTCCCCAATAATCTTTTTATTTACATTAATTATGATTTTGATTTTTTTGCTTTGCTTTGCATCTATTTTTAAAAGACCATCTTCCAATTTACCTTCAATTGGTAAGAGTTTTACGTACTTCTTTAAATCATAATCTTTATTTAGCAAATTGTTTGTTTCCGCAACATAAGTCATTGAAGTCCTAGTTGAAACAGCGATACTAGGAAAAACCGATACTTCAATGGCATGACTTTCATGATTAGTAACAGTTGCTGTATAAGTATACTTTTGGTTCAGATCAGGCGAAAATTGAATATCTTTTACTATACTTGAATTCTTGTCTGCTTGGATCTGAACTTCAAAAGAAGAGCCAATCGATTCTTCTGCCAATGCTTCTGGACTGAAAAAAAATATTCCTAAGCACAGGAACAAAAGAAACACCCCAAAAGAATAAGATTCATTCTTGTAGCTAGGATATAACATACGATTAAGGAGTGACGTCTGTCACTTCTGATGCAGTTAGTGTGATCACGTAATCACTTGCCTTAGTGTTGTCAAAAGTTGAAGGATCAATTGTATAATCAAAAGTACCTTCTTCAGTCGTTTCATAGCCTTGACTTGCTTCAACTTTGAATACTTCACTCGTTGCAATCGTTAAACCAGGTGCTGAGGTTTCTCCAGGAACTGCTGCTGTTATCACTACTTGCTTTGCTCCAAATGACTTATTCGTTAATGTTCCAGATAACGTGAAAGTACCTGTTAGCGGATTCGCTTTCGTTTCTGTGAAACTAATATCTGCAAAATCTACAGTTTTTGTTTCAACAGGAGTAGCTAAAGTAAATGTTGCTGCTCCTTCTGTGACATTTACAGTAACTACTTCTGCACTTGCTGATGCTCCAAAAAATAGAGCAAGCAATAATGTTGTTACTAAAGTAACCTTTTTCATTAATTTCATTCCTCCTTTATTATTTATTTTGTAAGAAGATGGTCTTACAAAAAAACTATACACTATTTTTTTTGACAATATTCTCTTCTTTTTGCAATTTTATTCACAATAAGAATAAAGTATTCTTTAATTTTATCTAGTAATGTTTTAATCTTTTGCGCCTGTTATTAATTTGCAAAGATCGGATTCTTGTTTAACACAGAAATCTGAACCCCGACCGTCTGATAGGCAGATCTTGGGATATTCATTATGTGCCATAGCTGGAATTAACCTGCTTCACAATTAGATGGGAGAATTAGTCTGACAATCGAATGATTCTTGGGAAAATGAAAATACAGTACTATGCGATTGTGCTTCTTCCATAAAAAAGCACTCTCACTACCGTGAAACACACTCCCAGTTGAGGTGCTATTTGAGGAAGAAATAGTACTTGTTTCAGAGAGCGATTCCTCCATCCAATCATTCATTCATTGTCGAGGCTTCATTTTCTTCTTGACTATTTCTGAGTTCGGTTTTTAAGTCCGATGAATTAGGATTAGTAACGCCTGAGGTCATCTCACTGAGAGTAAAAACAATTTTATAATTCTCTTGATCATGCGCCAGAAATTTCTTAGGAACTAATGTAACGTAAAACTTACGGACATCTGTAGATTGCGTAACTACCCATTCTTCTGCGTTTTCAAAAGCCGCACTTAAGCCATTACCAAATGAAGAGATCGCTAAAATGTCATCAGTAATCAATTCATTCAGTGAAATCTCTACATTTATACTACCTTCATGATTTAATAGCTCCTTACTAAAATCAATTTCTTGAAAATCAAAATTTATTGGTTCATCAATTGCTAGAAAGACATTCGATTCTTCTATGGCATGAGTTTTCTCTTTTTCCTATAATCATCTCTCTGACGAAGACTATTCACGATTTTACTATCCACGCTTCATCATAATGTTCGATCGTAAACTGAGAATTTGGGTATTCACTCTTGACAAATTTTTCGACAGCATCCAGCTCTGTATCTATATTTGCAATTAAAATGATATAATCTACCTTATTTGTATAGTTCAACTCTATTATGTATTGTTCGGCGTCTATCCAATAGGCATCAATTAATGTATTATCTGTGCTCTCATTAGAACGTTTGAAACCATCCATAATCAGAACATTCGTTGCATCGAGGATTTCTAATGTTTCTTTTACAATGTTTAATGAATTGTGCAAGTAATTTTCTACTTGTTTTAAAGTATAATTTACAGGAAAAACACATTTTCTAAGAAAATATACGTGTCTTTTATTTGTAAATCGTATGGAAAACATTTTTCCTCTCATACTTTTACTTTCTGATATTTCCATCATTTTCAAATCACCTTCAGAGATTATTTATGGCAAATGACCTTCCTACACTTTAAAATAAAGCATTTATAACCTTTTTAGTTATCTTTTTTTGTCAAAAAATTACACATTATGTACAATCTTTTTTTGACAGAATCGACTAACCAGCTTAGAATTAGATACAAAAAATCCTCTTAAAAAGCTTATAGATCTTTTTAAGAGGATTTTTTCTAGCAGAATTTTTATTTGAAAACTAACGCATTATCCGTTCCGTTCAATCATCATGTTAAAGTAATTTTAGTTCCAAATCAAAAGGGGATGCGATCTTTTTTACAGCGATCGTGCCTCGTTTACAAATTATAATTTTTCTCATGGCATGATTCTTTCGAGATGATTGTTTAATTTCTGTAATAGTTCCAGCATTTCTTTTTTTGAGTAAGCAAAATTCGTTTCTACCCAATAATTCAATACGGAAAGACAACCTTGAATATGATAGGTCGTAAAGTATCTCATCTCTTCAGTAATCACATTCTTTTTATCTTCATACAACCAAATTTCCAAGTAATTTTTTTCGATCAACTGTTTCATTTTTTCTTGTACCTCCAAACCGTTTGAATAAGTAATGAATAGCTTATAGACAAACGAATGATGATAGACGTACTCAACTAGATTTATATACAAGTCTTCATAGCTGTGAGTGTTATCAAAGGAAATCAGTTGATTGATGTCTTGGAAGAATCGCATTTCCAGTTGCTCATATAGATCGTAAATATCTGTATAGTGTTTATAAAACGTGGATCGATGCAAATCGGCTGTTTCTGTTAGCTCGCGTATAGTGATTGATTGTATTTTTTTATCCATCATCAGTTTTGATAAAGCCTCTGCCAACGCCCGTTCAGTTTTTTTAAACCGACGATCCTCTTTATTCATTCTACTTCCCCCTATTCGACACTTATGGCTAGACTTGTCGTTTAAACGACAAGTTCAAGTAAGATTGTCCATAGATAATCGACAAAGTGTCTATTATACTATAAGTGTATCACAGACAACCAATGATTAGGAGAATAAAAAATGACTTTAACTTTCAGAAATTTAGAAAAAAAAGACTATCATAAAGCCATCCAGTTTGCCATCAAAGGAATGCACTTTGATTGGTATATCAAAAACAAACTGCTCTTAAATCTTTACGGCAGATATTTCTGGTACTTGGAATTAAATCGCGCGACTGAGATTATTGCTCTCTATCACGAAGATGTATTGGCTGGAGTTTTACTAGCGGAAATAAGCGGTGCACCTAAAGCGCATACTTCTTTTGGACAAATGATGTACATAAAACTGTTTGAATTCTTACAGAATAGTTTTGCCAAAGAAAGTGCCGGAGCATATGATGCCGGAAACAATCAACTCCTTTCTGAATATTTAAGTGACCATTCACCGGATGGGGAAATCATTTTCTTAGCAGCTAATCCTGATATACCTATCAAAGGGATCGGAACGCGGCTGCTAGATGAACTGCAGAAAAGAGTGCAAGGAAAAGAAATTTATCTTTTTACAGATAGTGCTTGTACGTATCAATTTTATGAAAAGCGCGGTTTTCAACGTCAAAAAGAAAAAAAGATTTCATTAAAATTGCCCAACAAAAAAATTGATCTTCAGTGCATGCTCTATAGCAAAGTGATTGACAAATGATAGCCATGCTACGCAACAAAAACGTTTTTCAAATGAGTGCAAAAAAGCACAGCCCTAATGGCTGTGCTTTGCTAATGATTGGAATAAAAATTTATCCCCTGTTCGGTATCTTCTACATAACTATGCGCTGGAGCTTTAGTCACTAAATAACAAAAATAAAAATCCCCAATACAGGCTGACCCATGAAAAGAAGCCAACCAGACAAATGCATAAGGAGAAATTTCCCTATACGCATACAACAGCCATAAGATCAAAGTGATCAAGACAAAAGGAGCAAGCAAAATAAGTAAAAACTGCCACCTTGAATAAAAGGAATTAGGACTTGTTGCATAGGCCAAACCATTCTTAAAACCAAATTTGACTTTTCCTTCCTTATTGAACAGCTTAAAAAAAATCCCGTGAATCAATTCGTGAAAGATGATTAACCCTGCCATTGATAGAATGGCAATAACGAGATACATTAAATCGATAGTGACTTCTTCCGATAACTTTCTGTCTAATGTTAAAAGCGTAAATAAAGCAAAGAAAATAACCAATAGAGGAATCGTTAAGATATTCAGTTTCATGATTAGCTTTTTATCGTCAAGCAAATTGACACGCTTGATTAATTTCATAATGACCCCCTTACTCCTATTTGCAACACTATAAGCGCTCGTCTCACGTCGTAAATTATTATATCAGTCTTTTTAGACCAAAACAATTCGATTTTTTACTGATACAAAACAAAAAAACATTCTTATCAAAAACGATAAGAATGTTTTTTTAGACAAGAACCAACTCATTTCTCGCTCCCATCATTTGAGAACACTTGCCGTCACAAGTACTAGCAGTGTTTTCACATCAAACTTTTCAATTCGACATCTGGATATTTGTCGGCGAACCAACGCATCGCGAATTGGTTCTCAAACAAGAACAATGGCTGGTCGAAACGGTCTTTGGCTAAAATGTTGCGACTTGAACTCATCTTTTCATCCAAATCTTTAGGATCGATCCAACGAGCAATCTTATGTCCCATTGGCGACATGATCACCTCTGCATTGTACTCGTTCAGCATTCGATATTGAAATACTTCGAATTGCAGCTGTCCAACCGCTCCAATAATGTATTCATCACTGAGATACGTTTTATACAATTGGATGGCTCCTTCTTGCACTAACTGATAGATCCCCTTATGGAATGATTTTTGTTTCATAACATTTTTGGCTGTTACTTTCATAAAGAGTTCAGGTGTAAACGAAGGTAATTCTTCATAGGCGACTTTCAATTTCCCTTCATATAAAGTATCACCAATTTGATAATTTCCGGTATCATATACCCCAATGATGTCGCCGGCAACAGCTTGCTCAATATTTTCGCGAGTGTCTGCCATGAACTGGGTCACATTACTTAATTTCATTTTTTTGCCTGTCCGCTCAAGCGTGACATCCATTCCCCGTTCAAATGTTCCTGAGCAAATGCGGACAAAGGCAATCCGGTCACGGTGTGCGGGGTTCATATTGGCTTGGATTTTGAAAACAAATCCTGAAAGCTCTTGTTCGTATGGACTAATTTCTTCTCCTGTCATTGTCTTATGTCCGTAAGGTGCTGGTGCAAATTGTAAAAATGTTTCTAAGAAAGTTTGCACACCAAAGTTTGTTAACGCAGAGCCAAAAAAGACAGGGGTTTGATCACCACGAGCGATTTTCTCTTCATCAAAGGAATCGCCAGCTTCTTGTAATAATTCGACTTCTTCCAACACTTGTTGATAGACACCATTTTGATTCAGCGGATGATCTTGGGGAATTTCACCGTTTTGATCAAATGGAATCAGGCGTTCACCGCCATGAGATTCTGGACGATAAATTTCAACCCGTTGATTGTGAATGTCATAAAGTCCTTCAAGCCCTTTTCCCATTCCGATTGGCCAATTCATTGGGTAGGACTCGATTTGAAGCAACTCTTCTAGCTCTTCTAAAAGTTCTAATGGTTCACGACCATCACGGTCTAATTTGTTGATGAAGGTAAAGATCGGGATTCCCCGTTTTTTTACGACTTGGAAAAGCTTTTTCGTCTGTGCTTCGATCCCTTTGGCACTATCAATAACCATCACGGCGCTATCAACAGCCATTAACGTACGATACGTATCTTCAGAGAAATCCTCATGTCCTGGTGTATCCAAAATGTTCACACGTTTCCCTTGATAATCAAATTGCATTACAGAACTAGTGACAGAAATCCCCCGTTGTTTCTCGATTTCCATCCAGTCGGATTTAGCAAAATTACCGGTTTTCTTTCCTTTGACAGTTCCTGCTTGGCGAATTGCTCCCCCAAATAGCAGCAACTGCTCAGTGATCGTTGTCTTCCCAGCATCCGGGTGAGAAATAATCGCAAAGGTGCGACGACTTTCAACTTGTTGTTTTAAATTTGGATTCTCCATGTTATGTAGTTACTCCATTCCTTGAAATTAGAACTCTCTGTGTCTATACAAAGATTTTCTGACCAAATCAGTATATCATGTATCAAGAGCGGAAAAAAGAAAAATTACAGACAAATGCTCTCTATCATTCAGATTCGAAAGTCTAGAGAGCAACTGTTTAAGCAGCTTGATAGCTATTTGTATTTATACGAGAACTGCTGTGAAAGCATGAAAAACACTCAAAAAACTAAAAGGCTGGAATTAATGTATCACTATGCTCATTTTCCAAAAATTCTTTGACTTTATCGCTGGTCATCGCTTTTCGCAAAACATTGATTTTTTCTGAATCTTGATTGTCCTTACGAGCAACTAAAGAGATCGCAAAACGATCATCTATCGTTTTCTCTAAGAACAAGGCATCGTCAGGCTTTAGACCAATTTTGGCGATATAGGTCGGATAGTTGTAGACAAGGGAGACATTTGGTTCATTATAGGCTTCTGCTAGATTCAATAAGTCCACAGACAACCATTCAAAGTTTTTAGGATTCGCAGTAATGTCTTTGATCGTACCATTGACTCCAACTCCATCTTTTAATTCAATCAATCCTTGCTCAGCTAAGATGGCTAATGCTCGTCCTTCATTAGAAACATCATTCGGCAGAGCAACTTTCGTTCCTTCAGGAATGTCTTCAATTTTTGTATACTCTTTTGAGTAAAAGCCCACTTTAGCATTATAAATTTTGTCTAAAGCCACTAAATCTGCTGATTTTTCCTCATTGTAGCGTTGCATATACGGCTCATGCTGCGCAAAGTTTGCGTCTACTTCCTTATTATTCAACAGCTCATTGTATTGAATATTGTCATTTACTTGTACCAATTCAATTTTCCAGCCATCTTCTACCGCATCGGCTGCTACTTTGACAACATCTGTCATAGGGGTCGTTTGAGAAGCGACTTTAATCACTTTATCCTCTGATTGCGACTCATTCCCTGTTCCACAAGCACCAAGAAACATTACTGCTAGTACTAACCCAAAAAATATTCCTTTTTTCATTCCTACTCCTACTTTCTTTTATCAACTTTTTTTGCTAACCCATTCCCAATCAACTGAATACTAAAAACTGCTACGATCATCACTAAAATGGCAAAATACATGACCCCATATTCGTACCGTTGATATCCATAACGGATGGCAAAGTCTCCGATTCCTCCTCCGCCAACGATTCCCATCACTGTGGAATAAGACACCATACTGACGATCGTTGTCGTCAGAGACAGGATTAACCCGCTTCTTGCTTCCACGAGCAAAAATTCTTTGACATATTGATAAGTGGAGACACCTAATGAGCGTGCCAATAGTCCGACATCTTCTGGGACATCCAACAATACCTGCTCGACTAAACGAGCATAGACGACGATTGACACAATACTCAATGGGATACTTGCTGGGATCGGCCCAAACGAGCTGCCTAACAAAAAACGAGTGACGGGAATCATCGCAACAACAAACAGTAAATAAGGAAACGAACGAATGACCGTGATCAGCAAATTTAATATTTGATACAAAATCGTTCCCTGATTGTTGTTTTCACGACTAATAAATAATAGAATACCTAATGGCAATCCAATCAAAATAGCGGCGAAGATAGAGATACTCATCATGATCAGGGTTTCTTCCATCGCCTGCATCAATTCTGGTAAATAGTATTGAATACTCTCAATTATCGTCATGCTTTAGACTCCTTATCACACGATCGACATAGTTTAATTCTTCTTTTTGTAAAAGATGCGGCGTATTCGCTACTTCCGCTACGATTCTTCCTTGTTCCATAACATAGACCCGCTCACAAACTTGTCGAACCGCTGACAATTCATGACTAACAAACACGATTGTAGGCTGGAAAGTGCCATGAACCTTTTGCAATAACGATAAAACATCTCCCTTAGTATCTTCATCCAATGCACTGGTCGGTTCATCACACAAGAGGATCTTTGGTTCTTTGACCAAAGCACGGGCAATTGCTACTCGTTGCTTTTCCCCTCCACTTAAAGAAGCAGGATAAACCGAAGCCTTTTCAGACATACCTACGAAGTCTAACGTTTCCATCACTTGTCGTTGTGATTTTCCAGCTAATTTTAAAGGCAAAAAAACATTGTCGTAGACAGTCAGATTATGGAGCAGATTAAATTGTTGAAAGATCATCGCAATATCTTGCTGTAGACTTCGTCTCATTTTCTTGGTCAATCCTGTCGTGTTCACGCCATCAATCACGATTTCGCCAGCTGAAGGAGATTCGATCAAATTAATCAGACGCAACAAGGTAGACTTCCCGGAACCGCTTTTGCCGACGATACCGACGATCTCATTGTTGATTGTTAACGATACTCGATCAAGGACATTGTCCTGATATACTTGTGAAACCTCTTTTACTTCGATCATATTTGGTTCCTGACGCTCCTCTGCCTTCAAACTCAATTGAAAAGTAGTGATACAAATTGCTCATTTGTCAGTTGATGGATATATTTCGCGACTTCCACCCCTTGAAAATGCTGTCGCAACTCTTCATTATAAGGAAGACCAATCAGCTGTTTTTCGAGACCAGCGATATCTTCTTCGCCAAAAAAATCTCCAGTGATTTGTGCTTCTGTGATTTTCCCCTTTGCCACTGAAAAGCGTAGTTCAACGATACCAACATTTTCAAAACGTTTGCGTTTCGTCCATTGATAATTCGGGGCTTCCCCATAAATCCATTGATCATTGGCATATCGCAATTGATACAACTGATTAATCTTCCGTTGATCTTCAGCCGTTAATTTGATTTCTTTTTCTTGGATTTCCTCAATGTTGTCGACGTCATAAATATGACAGAGCAATTGATCTCTAAATTCTTTCGTTGACAACTGTTGATATTCTTCAGAAAGATAAGGCTTGATGTTGGTCACACTTTTACGCACTGACTTTGTTGCCTTCGAGTCGATCTTTTCCTGTGGAACGTTCAACACTTTTGTCAAAACGCTTAAGTCAACATCGAACATCAATGTTCCGTGGGAATAGCTTCTGTCATTTTTTGTGTACATGGCGTTACCAGAAAATTTCTTTCCTTCAACAAACAAGTCATTTCTTCCCCGTACTTCAACCTCTTTTTCTCCCATCTTCTGCAATGCTTTCAAAATAGGTTGGGTGGCTCCATGATAATCACCAAAATGAGTCACATCTTTTTTAGTCACAAAGCTAAAACTCATGTTGCCTAGATCGTCATAAACTGCTCCGCCACCAGAGGTTCTCCGGGTTAAAACGATGTCATTATGTCGTAAATAGTCAAAATTTATTTCTTCGTAGGCATTTTGGTTTCTACCGATTATAACACAAGGCTTTTGTATGTATAACAGCAAGCATGGTTCTGAAATATCTACGTTATTCATTAAATATTCTTCAGTAGCTAAGTTCATCCGAATATCATCACTTTTCATTCGGTAAAATCTCATTTTCCCACCCCACAATGATTTCTAGTTATCGCACTCTTATCCTCTCTTTAATTCACAAGAAAAGCAAGAAATATGCTTAGTTATTTTAGTTTTTTTATCTAGCTAAATCTGTATCATTTGATTAACTCATTCTGTTCTATATATTATTTTTAGACAAAAAAATGCTTGAAGCATTTGCTTCAAGCATTCATTTTATCGACGAGGTTCGTCTTCTTCAAAATCTTTTTTGAAATAGCGGCGTTCTTCTTCAGGTTCGACAGCTGTTTCTTCAGGATCATGGAAGATAACGCGGATCTTCAATACACGTGACCCTTCCATTTCTTCTGTAATCAGTGTGACGTTATCCACTTTAAAGGATAATTTCTCTCCTTCATCAGGAATCAACCCTAAAGCTGTGATCAAATATCCGGCCATTGTATCAACATCACTCATGTGCAGGCTCATATCAAATGCTTCATTAAAGTCATCAATCAACATTCGCCCTTGGATGATGTACTCATGATCAGAAACTTGTTCATATAATTCTTCTACTTCATCCGATTCATCGTCGATCTCACCAACGATTTCCTCTAAGAGGTCTTCTAAAGTAACCAGACCTACGACACCGCCGTATTCGTCTAATAAGATAGCCATCTGATTTTGAGTCTTTTTCAACTCATAGAGTAAGTCATCAATAAAAACAGTTTCAGGCACAAATAATGGTTCTTGGAGGATTTGTTTAATATCTAATGTTTCAAATCCATATTTATAGGCACATTTCAGCAGGTTTTTTGTATGTAAAATACCTACGACTTTGTCTTTGTCCTCATTATATACTGGGATTCGAGAATAGTTTTCTGCTAAAATTTCTGTCAAAATTTCATCTACTGAATCATTGATATCGACCATAAATGCAGTAGTCCGCGGCACCATCACTTCACGGGCCACCTTCGTATCCAATGAAAAGATTCCTTGTAGCATTTCCAATTCATCTTCTTCAAAGACACCTTCTGTTTCTAACATATACCGCATTTCATCACGAGTCATTTTTGTATCTTCATCATCAAATTCCATTGGTGTGATTCGAGCTAACAAACTAGTTGAAGCGGAAAGCAACCACACAAATGGTTTTGCGATCGTACCAATCACACGTATCACACCTGAAGTAAATTGAGCAACTTCTTCAGATTTGTTCATTGCGATTCGTTTTGGATACAACTCACCAAATACGATCGAAACATAGGTCAAAATCGCTAATACAATGATATTAGCCAGGCTTTTTGCTGCAGCTCCGCCACCTAGAACGGGTGCTAAGCGGGTAGATAGCGTATCTGCCAGTGAGGCCCCTGATAAGATATTGACTAATGTGATCCCAACTTGGATCGTCGACAAGAAGTTGGTGGGATTGTCAATGATTTTCAATAATTTTTGTGATTTGACATTTCCTTCCTCAGCCTTCTGTTCTACACGGTTCTTATTAACTGAAACAACCGCGATTTCTGAAGCAGCCAAGAAAGCATTGATCAATGTCAAAACGATCAATAATAAAATTTGCGCTAATAGCGACTGACTCTCGGGGTCAGCATTCATAATAGCATTCTCTCCTTATTTTTACATTTTCTAAAAAAAATCGTGGGCTATACCCACGATAAAATCGTATCATAAAGCTTTTTTCTTTGCAATAAAAACCATCAGTTATCTAGTTCGATCAATTTCTCTTGGTTTTTCTTGCTTTTATCGTCACGAATCAAACGAATCACAAAAATCACAATCGTACGACAAATGGCGTAGAAAGGTACTCCTAAGAAAATACCCAGTAATCCAGCGATGTTCCCTGCGACTAGCAACACTAAAATAATGGTTAGCGGATGAATCGCCAATGACTTTCCGATTACATTAGGATAGATCACATTACCATCTAATTGTTGAACGACTAACACGACTACACCACATAACAGAGCCCGGAAAGGATCATCAAAGATTGTCACTAAAACTGCCGGAATCAAGCCGAGGTAAGGGCCCAAATAAGGAATCAAGTTAGTGATCCCTGCAATTACACCAAATAAAAAGGCGTAATTGACACCCACTAGCCAGTAGCCGATAAAGGTAAAGGTCGCGACAAAAATACATTCAATCGCTTGTCCGCTAATGTAATTGGACAATGTTTTATTCAGATCACCCAATAACTCGATGATTTGATTTCGTCTTTTTTCAGGTAAAACTGATTGAATATTTGGCACAAGTTTCTCGCCGTCTTTCAGCATATAAAATAAGATGAATGGTACTGTAACAATGATCATCGTTGCTGAAGCAATCGTTCCTACGATCGATCCCAAACTTGTTGACAGCCCACTTAGAAATTGTTGCAGCAATGAACCATAGGAAAGATTGAGATTTTCTAACTGTTGCGCAAAGTCGATCTGTTTAAATACTGGGTCATCTGCTATTTTAGAAATCCAAGTCTCCATATTTTTAGCAAAAGTAGGAATATTTTCTGCAAGTTGTGAAATTTGGTTGATCAGATTTGGAATCACGCTTACGACTGTTAGGACAATAGCTGCTACTAATAAGAGTAAAACTAAAATCACAGCGTAGATTCTTTTGATCTTAGTGGTCTTCATCAGAAAAACGACGATCGGATTAAGCAGATAGTACAAAAAGCCTGCAATTAAGACCGGCGCAAATAATGTCGAAAAAAATGTTCCTACTGGTGCAAATAAGAAATTGATTTTGCTCAATACCAGAGCTAACGTGGCAAGAACGAGAATTTCTAATGACCAGAAGAAAAGTTTTGATTGTTTGAATTTGTCGAACAAACGATTCCCTCCTTTTTTTCACTATTATAGAGTATTTTGCAAAAAAAAGCTTGCGACTTTAGCCGCAAAAGCAATTTTTCTTTTCGTAAAAATGGTATACTTAGAAAATAATTGATGAAATAAGAAGGTGGTTGATTTTATGTTCGTCGCACAAACCAAAGATACATTAAGCGAAATTTATCTGGACTCGTTGAAAATTCGTAATGATGTCTTCGTCAAAGAACAAGGCGTGCCCTTAAGTCTTGAGATCGATCAGGACGAAGCAAACGCGGTCCATTTTGTTCTCTACAATGAACAAAAAGAAGCAACAGCAACTTTGCGGCTGCTTCCTATAGATAGCCACACATTGAAACTTCAGCGTATGGCCGTACCCGTTTCCCATCGCAAAAAAGGCTTCGGACGAATTTTGATCCAAGGGGCGGAGGATTTTGCTCGGAAACAAGGGTTTCAAAAAATCACTTTAGGTGCTCAGCTAACCGCAAAAGGTTTTTATCTTTCTCTAGGCTACCAACCTGAAGGGGAAGAATTTCTTGATGCGGATATGCCCCACATCAAAATGAGTAAATATCTGCAGAACTAAGTATCTTAAAAGCTGTCAATCACTTATAACTCACGTGATTGACAACTTTCGCTTCTTTATAGAACTGGATGAATCTCCTTTAAAGAAGCCCCGCCTTACAAATCAATCACTCGATGACAGGCACTATTTTTTGATACAAAAAGACTCGACTTCGAATTAAAGTCGAGTTTTTTGCACATTGAAGTGACCCTTTACGGCTACTCCTTGCTATTTCTGAGACAACTGCTTGTAGCGATCATACCAAATGTCCACATACCCCTCAGAAAATGGTCCTTTGCCATTATTGATCCAATCTACTAAAATTTTGACATTTTCTTTTAAAATAAAATCAATGTCCTGCGGATAATGCATGATCTTGCTATGAAGCTCATATTCATCCACATCTAGTAAACGTTTCTCACCATCAGGAAATACTTTGATATCAAGGTCATAATCAATATATTTCAAGGCCTCTTCATCAAGCAAATACGGTGAAGCGAGATTACAATAATAGGAAACCCCCTTTTCTCGGATCATTGCGATTACATTAAACCAGTATTTTTTATGAAAATATACAATAGCTGGCTCACGGGTAACCCAGCGTCTTCCATCCGATTCAGTCACCAATGTATGATCATTGACACCAATCATTGAGAATTCGCTCGTCTTTAAGACCATAGTATCCCGCCACGTTCGATGCAAATTGCCGTCATGTTTGTAGCTTTGGATGCTGACAAACTCTCCTTCTTTTGGAACTCGCATAGCAACCCTTCCCTCAGCAAGAAAACTTGCGTTTTGTTTGGGTGTTCATTACACCGATATCGTAAATATTATAGCAATAAAACAACCCTTTGCCTAGAAATGTTTATCGACTTTATGATTTTTCTTCAATTGTTCGACTAATTTCAACTGAGGTTTGGGAAAGACATACTGTTCAAATTCTTCTGGCGCAGCCCATTGACTGTGTTCTAACGAGAATTCCGACGGTGTGCGTCCATAAAAAAGCAGTATGTGCCATTTCAAATGACTAAAGATGTGAGTAACCTCACCAAGATGTCTTTTTTGCCAAACGACGGGAAATTCAGGGAAAATCGGAGCTGGTTCTTCTGCAACTGCATCCAATGTTAACTGTTGGTCTTGCCAATAAGCCAATAATTGCGTATAGGTCGCCTGATCCACTTCCAAAAGCGGAAAATGCCACATTTTGGCTAACAAGCCAGTTTCTGGTCGCTGCACCAATAAAAAGCGGCCATCTTCTTCAATAGCTCCAGCAATGTAATACACATCTTTTGGCTTCGCTTTTTTTGATTTTACGGGAAAGTCGGTTTGTGTTCCCTGCTGATAGGCTAGACAATATTCTTGCAGTGGACATTCTTCGCATAATGGCGAAGTCGGCGTACAAATACTTGAACCAAGATCCATCAAAGCTTGATTGAATTCTCCTGGCTCATCGTGAGAAATGATTGTACGCATTGCTTCATCAAAGACTCCGCGAGAACTCGCTTTAGCTATATCTGCCTCAATACAAAACAAACGACTCACTACACGCATCACATTGCCATCGATTGCAGGTTCCGGCAATCCAAAAGCGATACTGCCGATCGCCCCGGCAGTGTAAGGACCAATCCCCTTTAACGAACGAATATCAGTGATGGTCTGTGGCATCTCTCCATCGAACTCTGCCATGATTTGTTGAGCGGCAGCTTTTAAATTGCGAGCACGAGAGTAATAACCTAATCCTTCCCAAGCCTTCAAAAGCTTCTGCTCTTCTGCACCAGCTAAATCTTTGATGGTTGGAAATTGTTCCATAAAGCGGTAATAATAGCCAATGACGGTGTCCACTCTTGTTTGCTGGAGCATGATCTCCGAGATCCAGATTGCATAGGGATCGTTGGTTGCTCTCCAGGGGAGATTCCTTTTTTCATCATGGTACCAATTCAAAAACTTGTCTTGGAAAGAACGAATGTCCTCTTTTGACCACTTTTCCCACTGTTTATTCATCCATAACTTCCTCATCTAAAAATTGTTGGATCGCATCCAGAGCGAAACCTTTTTGGTAAAGACCTTGTTTGATTTTCATTTTTCTTTTATTCAAAGGCAACCGCTGATGTCTTCGCAAAAGTCGTTGACCCTCTTTTTGCAAAGCTGCGTTTTCCTCTTCGTCGTCTCTATCTGTAGGCAGTTCATCTAAAATTAATTGGATAACTGGTTGTCTAAACCCTTTTTGCATTAGGTGCAGCGATAGTTTCTGCATCATCTCTTTGTGACTTTTCCCTTGGAACCGACGCAATGCTTTTTCGGCAGTATGATAGCCGACATCAAATTGCTTTTCTTCTGTATATAACGGCATCACTTCTTGAATCACTTCTTCAGACAGCCCTTTTTGTTTTAGTTGCTGACTGATGACTGATGGCCCTTTGTCTCCTAAACGGATTTGTGTCCGCAAGTAGCTTTCTCCGTAGGTACGGTCATCAAGTAAATTTAGTTCTTTCAATCGCTGCACGACCAAATGGCGATCCTCTAAATTGATTTCTTTGTCTTTTAGATAGGTACGAACTTCTTTTTCGGAACGTAGTTGATAGCTAATGTAATTCATTGCTTGCTGCAGCCCAATATCAAAACCGGAGCTTTTTTTGATTTCGGTCAACTCTTCTTCCGTCACTTCTTTTCCTTTTAGAAGACGGAAACGAACCAGAAGATCCTCAGAAACCCGCAAAGATTCTCCATTGGAGCAGTCTACTTCGTAAAAGGGACCTTTTCCCTTACTGATACGAATGATCGTTATCATTTTCTTCACCTCACGAACGTATATTCTAGTTTATCACAAAAAAGGGGAAATTCCTTCAAAAGAGCTATAAAAAGTATGGTAAAATAGAGAGACTATTTATCGATAAGGAGCAATCATGGAAAACGTACAACTTAAAAACGGTCAAAAACTACAACTGACGATCAAACGTTTAGGAATCAACGGAGAAGGAATCGGCTATTATAAAAAATTGATCGTCTTTGTCCCGCGAGTTCTTCCGGGAGAAGAAGTGATTGCAGAAGTGACCAAAGCAACTCCGAGGTTTGCAGAAGCGAGAATGACCAAAATCATCAAGAAAAGCAGCGACCGTATTCTCCCCCCCTGCAAATTTTATGATCGTTGTGGGGGCTGTCAATTACAGCATCTTGTTTATGAAAAGCAGCTAGACTTTAAGAAAGACTTATTAAAACAAGCATTAACCAAATTTAAGCCCAAAGGTTATCAGAAGTATATCTTAAAAGATACGATTGGCATGGAAGAACCATGGCACTATCGCAACAAAGCGCAATTTCAGTTGCGATATGATACAAAATCAAAACGAATCGAAGCTGGTCTTTACGAAATGGATTCTCATCGTTTAGTGGCGATTGATGATTGTCTCGTTCAAGAAAAAGCAACCCAAGATGTGATCAATGGCCTTGTGCAGTTACTGAACAAGTATCAACTCCCAATCTATGATGAAAGAAAAAACAGCGGCATCCTGAGGACTTTGATGGTCAGAGTGGGCAGAGCGACCGGCGAAGTACAAGTCGTTTTTATCACGAACTCTAGCAAACTGCCACAGAAAAATGCCTTGATTCGAGAAATCAATCAACGCATGCCTCAAGTAGTTTCGATCATGCAAAATGTCCAAAGCAAGAAGACCTCGGTGATCATGGGGGATGAAACTTTACATCTCTGGGGAAAAGAAGCGATTGAAGAACGATTGCAGGAATTAACATTCGACCTTTCTCCTCGTGCATTCTTCCAACTGAATCCGCAACAAACTAGTATACTTTATGACGAAGCAATCAAAGCACTGGCATTGACAAAAAATGAAACCGTCGTTGATGCCTATTGTGGTGTTGGAACGATTGGACTAAGCCTCGCAAAACATGCAAAGGAAGTCCGTGGGATGGACATCATTCCGCAAGCAATCGAAAATGCCAAAGAAAATGCCCGCCGAATCCAAGCAAATAATACGCATTATGAAACAGGAACTGCTGAAGACTTACTCCCTAAATGGTTTGCTGCTGGTTTTAGACCCGACAGTATTGTGGTTGATCCCCCTCGAACTGGATTAGATGACCACCTGTTGCAAGCGTTAGTTGCTCAGCCGCCAAAGAAAATGGTTTATATCTCTTGTAATGTTTCAACATTAGCCCGTGATTTGGTCAAATTAGCGTCTGTCTTCAAGATTGAGTATCTACAGTCTGTTGACATGTTTCCTCAAACTGCTCGTTGTGAAGTTGTCGTTAAATTGACGCGTATATAAAAAGCCTAGCCATCTTCAAGTAAATGAAGATGGCTAGGCTTTTTTAGGAATTCAGCTAGTATCCAAACACACATTGTTGGACACTAGCTGGATCAAATCTTATTTTGTGACTAAAGCATCAAGGCTGGCTACTGCCAAACTCATTTTGGCGATCTTATCCAATAATGCAAAACGATTGCGACGTATTGCCTCGTCATCTACCATGACCATTGTCTGATCAAAATAAGCTTCGATCAATGGTCTCAATGAAACTAGGCTTTGATAGTTTTGTTCCATCGTTTGTTGCGGGAACTTATCTTCAATGGCGACCACTGCCTCATAAAGCGTATTTTCTGATTCGTTCTCAAACAATTCAGGATTGATTTGTTTGTGTTCAAGATCTGCCTTTTTCGCAAGATTAATGACCCTTGTCAAAGCTTCCATCGAAGGTTTGAAATCAGAATCATTCAAATGTGCTCTCAACATTTGAGCAGCTTCAAACAAAAGACTGATATCGCCTTGACGAGAGTTGATCACTGCTTCGATCACATCATGACGAATGTTTTTCGTTGCTAAGAATTGACGCAGACGTCCGTCAACAAAATCAATGACTTGCTCTTGTCCTTCGTTCAATTGAATGCCATAGACTGATGGCTGTTCATTGATTGCTGTGCGGATTTTTTCCTGTAAACGGGCTAACGGGAAGTACCAACGTTTCTCAGCAATAATCCGAATGATGCCATAAGTTTGTCGGCGCAATGCGTATGGATCGTTCGATCCGCTTGGAATCATGCCCACTGCAAAGAATGACAGTAAACTGTCTAACTTATCAGCAATTGCTAAAATTGCTCCAACGCTTGATTCAGGTAACGCACCTTCAGCAGAGACAGGCATATAATGTTCACGGATCGCTTGTGCCACTTGCGGTGTTTCTCCTTGCAAGAGAGCATACTTTTCACCCATGACTCCTTGTAATTCCGGAAACTCACCGACCATATTCGTTACTAAATCAAACTTATAGATTTCTGATGCACGTTTCAATTCTGTTCTTTCATCTTCAGACAATCCGACGGTTTCTCCAATGATTTGAGCAATAACAGCTACCCGTTGCATTTTTTCATATAAGCTACCGATTTTTTCGTGGAAAGTGACTTGTTTTAGTTTCTCCACACATTGATCGATGGTAAGTTTCTTATCCTCATTGTAAAAGAATTCCGCGTCTTCTAGACGCGCTGTCAATACTTTCTGATTTCCTTTGACTACATTATCGATTTTTACCCGATCGCCGTTTCTTGCTGAAATGAAATGGGGCAACAAAACACCTTCTGGGGTGCGCACATCAAAATACCGCTGATGTTCTTTCATCGAAGTGACTAAGACTTCTTCTGGAACTGAAAGATATTTTTCATCAAAGTCACCGACAAAAGCAGTCGGATATTCTACCAAGTTGTTCACTTCTTCTAAAAGATCTTCATCAAGATCGATCCGCCAGTTGTTTTCTTTAGCAATTGCCTCAATTTGGTCTACGATCAATTGCTGTCTTTTGGATGGATCAGCGATCACGAATTGGCGTTCCATTTGACTCAAATAGTCATCGGCAGTTTCAAAGGTGACTTCTTCTCCAAGGAAACGATGGCCACGGGATTTCCGATCTGTTACTACGTCAAGGACTGTAAATGGTACGACTTCAGCGCCAAACAATGCTACGATCCAGTGGATTGGCCGGATATACTCAAAATCGAAATTTGCCCAGTGCATTGTTACTGGGAACACCAAACTAGTAATGACCTCTTTCAAACCAGTTAAAACTTCAAGCGCTGGTTTACCTTGAATATGCTTGGTGACATAGACATACTCCACACCATTTAATTCTTTGAAGGTAATTGCATCTGTGGTCAATCCTTGTCCACGAACGAACCCTTGGGCTGCTTTTGACCAATTGCCATCGGCATCGATTGCAATTTTTTTGGCAGGTCCTTTCACTTCTTCTTGCGTATCAGCTTGACTTTCCGGAATCCCAGTCACATATACAGCTAAACGTCGAGGTGTAGAATAAGCTTCGATCGAACTGAATTGCAGTGCATGAGCTGTCAAAAACTCCGCCGTTTTTTGTTGTAGCTGTTTCATGCTTGGCGTGACAACATGTGCTGGCATTTCTTCTAAACCGATTTCTAATAATAGGTTTTGTGCCATTTTATTTCCCTCCCGCAATCAATTTTTCCGCTTCTTCTGGTGCTAATAATGGATAACCTAGTTTTTCCCGTTCAGCGACAAATAACTTGGCAACTTGTCTTGCTAAATTACGGATACGAGCCAAATATCCAGCACGTTCAGTTACCGAAACAGCTCCTCGAGCGTCTAACAGGTTAAATGTATGACTGCATTTCAAAATATAGTCATATGCAGGATGAACGAGGTTTTCATCGATACAGCGTTTTGCCTCTGCCTCAAAGCGGTCAAAATTGCTTAACAATAACTCTTGATCGCTGACTTCAAAGGAATATTTTGAATGTTCAAATTCAGGCTGACGGAAAATCTCGCCGTATTTGACCCCCGTCGACCATTCCAGATCATAGACACTTTCAACTTCTTGGATATAAGATGCTAAACGTTCTAGTCCATAGGTGATCTCTGAAGTAACGGGTTTGCAGGCCAATCCTCCAACTTGTTGGAAGTAAGTAAACTGAGTGATCTCCATGCCGTCTAACCAAACTTCCCAACCCAGACCAGCACAACCCATAGAAGGATTTTCCCAGTTGTCTTCTACAAAGCGAATATCATGTTCTAGCGGATCGATCCCTAGCAAACGCAGACTTTCAAGGTATAATTCTTGAATATTTTCTGGAGAGGGCTTCATCACCACTTGAAATTGATGGTGCTGATACAAACGGTTGGGATTTTCTCCATAACGGCCGTCAGCCGGTCGGCGAGACGGCTCCACATAGGCGGCGTTCCAAGGCTCCGGTCCAATTGCACGTAAAAAAGTATACGGACTCATGGTCCCTGCTCCTTTTTCGGTATCATACGCCTGCATTAGCATACAGCCGTTATCAGACCAGAACTTCTGTAAAGTCAAGATCATTTCTTGAACGGTTAATTTACTCATTATTTTCTTCCTTTCTTACAACGCATTGACTACTGGATAAAATTCAACAACATGACCTGGAATCAATTTTACTTCAACAACATGGTCATCCGTCAAAACATCTGACAAATCATACAACATTTGGTCCGGTTTTGTTGTTAACTCTTTGACTAGTTGGTCATCTTGCTTGACTAAGATTTGCAATGGAATACTTGCTAACACTTTTAATTTTTTTTCTTTGAATTCTGATGCAGCAATCGTCATATCAAATGGCATGAGAGTCCCCTCCTTTTCTAAGTCATTGATTCTACCGCAAAGGTTGAGTTTTTCATGAAATAGGACACAGGTACTACGTTCTCCCTGCGAGCCTACTGTTTCACATCTGCTCATCTCTTCTGTGTTACTCCTGCAGTCACTTCTACCAGCAGGGTTCGCTAACAAGGACTTGCATGTCCTGCTTTACAGGTCGATCACAGTGATTCGAGCAATGGTGATCCACACCAAAAAATCCCTATACCTATACTTGCGCATAGATATAGGGACGATATTCTCGCGGTTCCACCCTACTTCCGATTACTCGGCAGCTTCATTGAGTCATACTCCCGGATGCCTGCGAAAAAAGGATTCAACTTGGCTTTCACTATCCCAAGCTCGCTGGATGACTCTGGCTTCTTTCTTTTTTCCGATCAACGTATTTATTTGATTATCCTTATCATAGTAGCTGTATAGGGACTTTGTCAATCAAAAAATATAAAAGCAATTAATTAGGGCCTAAGTCCGGCTGATCGTGAAAGATGATCATATCTGATACCCGACCGTCACTTTCAAAAATCACAGCCTCGTTGTTTCCTTCTCGTAAATAAGGAGCTGGAATATATAACCGTCTTTGCGGTCCTCTCTCCCAGAAACGACCAATATTATGCCCATTGATCACAATAAATCCTTTGCCCCAGCCCGGCAGTTCTACAAATGTATCTGCGCATTCATCCACTTGAAAGCTCACTTTGGAGAAACTCGGTTGTCCCGTTTGCCAGTGACCGGAAAAATCTACTTGATCAAGATTATCCATCGGTAGACTGTATATTTCCCATTCACTTTGAAACGCACCGTTGACGATCACTCCGTCTTTGATACCTTTGTATTGATGATTCATTTGGACGGAGTAATTGACCCGTCCCATGTTCTCAACCAAGATCCCTAACTCATTTGACTCCTCCGTCAGTATGAGAGTCTTCTTTTGTCCGATTTCCTGATCATATTGAATAAATTGCAGCTGATTATTAATAAACGTATGGGCTCGATCTTGACAATGGATCAGTCGATAGTCTTCGATCACACGCGATTTGCCAATTTGCGAACGATAATAGACATAGCCAGTAGCTTGATCTAACAGTTCCATCGTTAAAGGATAATTGTGCTTGACTGGTTGACTGATGCTAGCTAGTGTCTCAAAGAGAGAAACTCGCTGACTAACTTTCCAGCTACCATAAGCCCGTTTGGCGATTTTTGTAGTCAAAGGAAAGGATGGGATTTCGGTAATTTCCCCTATGACTTGTTGAAATGCTTCATACTTAGGTGTCACATCGCCCCATTCCGATAACAACGCATCATAGTCATAGCTAGTAACGTCTGGTGATAATTTCTCATAATAGTTGGCACCATTCATAAAGCCGAAGTTCGTGCCACCATGAAACATATAAATATTGACGGAGCCAGCTTCTAAGCAGTCCCGCAATTCATTAGCAGCGTCGGTTACCGATGTGGTATGGTGCTTGTCATCTCCCCATGCATCAAACCAGCCTATCCAAAATTCCATGACCATCAATGGCTGCTTCTTCCCATGGAATTCTTGAAGTTTTCTAAAATTCTCCTGAATGTCTGATCCACAGTTGATGGTTGGCAGTGCGATGTCCTTGATCGAACCGTTCTCTAACATATCCAGCCAAGGACCATCTGACGTAAATAAGGGCACGTCAATGCCATTGTGACGCATTAGTTCAGCAGACTTTCGCAAATAACTTTTGTCATTTCCATAACTGCCATATTCATTTTCAACTTGCATCATCAAAATTGGTCCTTCTTGAGTGATCTGTAAATCACTCACTTGAGAAAAAAGCTGTGTAAAGTATCGAGCAATCTTTTCCATAAACGGTGGATAGTCAAAGCGAATCTTCATGAAGGGATCTTTTAACAGCCAATAAGGGAGGCCCCCAAATTCCCATTCCGCACAAATATAAGGTGCTGGACGAAGGATCACATACAGCCCTACCTCCTGTGCAAGCTGAATAAAGCGCCGCAAATCAAGATTATCGCTAAAGTCAAACTTTCCTTCCTGCGGTTCATGCATATTCCAAGGCACATACGTTTCGACTGTATTACAACCCATCAAACGTAATTTTTCTAAGCGATCCCGCCAATATGCAGGCACAACTCGAAAATAGTGTATCGAGCCAGAAATAATTTTCATGGGCTGATCATTTAAATAAAATTCGTCTTTGATTACAAAAGCAGTCATTCGCTTCTTCCTTCCTTGATTACATATACACTGTATTGATCTGCAACGGAGTCTTCAGTCAAATGCTTACCGGACAGTAGGTCCTTCTTTCCTACAAATTGTGCCGGCACCTTTTGCGCTTGCTTCTGAAAATTGATGATAAAATAGTAAACCGCTTCTTCCGTATGACGACAGCTGATTTCTAGATTTGTTTCTCCTTCAATCACAGCAGTTAGATTTGCGCTATTGGTTGCTTCATCCAAGATCGTATCTAAAAGATCTTTTTCAAGTTGAGTCCCAATATAATAAACGACCCCTTTACCAAATCGATTTTTGGTCACTGCTGGTGAACCGGCATAGAAGTTACTCGTATAGTCCGCTACAGATTCAGCGGTCTCCAAATGGATGATCTCACTGACTAAGTTACTTTCTCCCTGTCTTCCCCCCTTTAATTGGATAACGTTCGTCTGCTCTGGTGCTAATGCATCAATCTCTTCTACCCAGACTCCTGCTAGCTCTCTTAAAGGCCCAGGGTAGCCGCCTAGATGGACATTGTCTGACTGGTCAACAATGCCACTCATATACGTTGTGATCAAGGTGCCTCCTTGTTCCACAAAGGATTCAAGAGCTTCTTTCATACCTGCTTTTACCATGTACAAAACCGGTGCTACCAGCACTTGGTACTTGCTGAAATCTGCATCAACTGACACCAAATCTGTTGCGATATTCTTTTCATAAAAGTAACGATAATATTGATGGATTTGTTGCACATAAGTCAAATCAACTGTTGGTCCGCTCGTATATTCCAATGCCCAATAATTATCCCAATCAAATAGAACACCAACTTCAGCCTTTGTTTCACTACCCAAAACTTCGTTCAGTCGGCTCAATTCTTCTCCTAATGCTGCAGTTTCTTTAAATACACGGGTGTTCTCATGCCCAACATGTTCTATCACCGCACCATGAAACTTCTCACAAGCACCAATGGACCGGCGAAGTTGGAAAAACTGGATTGTATCTGCTCCATGAGCGATCGTCTGATAGCTTTGCGCGCGCATTTGGCCAGGTTTTTTCAATGAATTATATGGTTGCCAGTTTTGTTGGGATGGTGTTTGTTCCATCAACATAAACGGCGCTTGCTTCAATCCCCGCATCAAATCATGAGTCATTGCAACGAAACTCCATGGTGTATTATACGAAGGATAGTTGTCCCAAGAAACAATATCCATTTCTTTTGCCCATTTGAAGTAATCGAGTCCTTTAAAAGTTCCCATCAAATTCGTGGTAATCGGTGTTTGACTATCGAATTGACGAATAGCATCCCGTTCTAACTTAAAGTTTTCTAAAAGACTGTCAGAATTGAAACGACGATAATCGATAGAAATTCCTGCAAATGCGGTTTTGTCATGACCGATTCCTTCAGAAAGAGCATTCGGCAGAACGATTTCGTCCCATTCATAAACAGTATGCCCCCAAAATTCCAGATTCCACGCTTTATTCAATGCCTCAAGGGTTTGATACTTATCTTTTAGCCAGACCCGAAAAGCTTTCTCACAGTTTTCACAATAACACTCACCTCCATATTCATTATTGATATGCCAACAAGTGACTTGCGGGTTACCACCATAGCGTTGTGCCAATTTCCCAGCTAATCGTTGTGCATATTTTTGGTAGACTAAGCTGTTAGGACACGCATTGTGCCGCTGTCCAAATTTATGGTGCCGCCCTTCATAGTCAGTTCGAGCCACTTCTGGATAGCGCTTGAACATCCATGCTGGCAACGCCGCTGTTGAAGTCGCTAATACAATGTCGTAGCCTTCTTCACTCAACATATCAATCATCTCATCCAACTCATTAAAGTAATAATCGTGCTCTGAAGGTTGGATTTTTGCCCAAGAAAAGACATTGATAGTCGCACTATTGATGTGTGCATTTCTAAAAATTCGCATATCTTCTTGCCATATTTCTTGCGGCCACTGATTAGGGTTATAATCGCCACCGAATAAAAACCGTTCAAAAACTTTTTTCATGTTTGACGCTCCTTTTTCTCATTGATAATTATTATTGTAAGGCTTTTCAAAAAGTTGTAGTATAATAGGATTGTCATGATTCTATAATATTTCGAAACAAGGAGAATTCAATGTCTATCTATTTCTATCAGAACAACCCTCGGCTCCCTGTCAGTATCGAGAGCATTGGGAATCATTGGGCACAAGATGAAGTGGTTCGTCCCACTGGTTATCCATATTATCACTGGTTGCAAACTACCGCTGGCCAAGGGACCGTCCTTTTTAACGATCAATCCTTTGTGTTAACTCCTGGGGCTGGCATTTTGATTTTGCCATTCATCCCTCATCGTTACCATCCTCATAGAGACTGGCAGACAAACTTTGTTACGCTGCAAGGAGATTTAGTACAGGAATTGTTGAAACCTTTTGGCGGAAAGCGCTACTTGATGGGGCAAGATAGCCCTTTATTTTCTTACAGTGAGTGGATCAATCAACGAATCCGCGACGATCAAGAAAAAATATTAGACCCATTGCGCTCTTCCAGCAGTTGCTATCACTTTCTTTTGGCATTGATCCAACAGCAAAATGCTGACGCAAATGAAAAGCATCATTTGTACCAACGCTACATTGCGCCTATACTACAAGAAATCGAAACCAATTATGCTCATCCATTGACCGTCGCTGAACTTGCGGAAAAAATTTTTGTAACTCCGCAGTATTTGTCGCGGCTCTTTCAGCGCTTTTTGGGACAGTCAACCTCCCAATTTTTGCTGAATTATCGCCTGAATCGTGCCAAAGAATTATTGGTAGGCGAGCCTCATCTGGACATCCAAGATGTCGCTTTCTTGGTAGGAATCCCAGATGCAAGTCATTTCACTGCTCTTTTCAAAAAAAAAGTTGGCGCTACTCCAAAGAAGTTTCGCCAACTTTATCGTTGATCTTTGGGTTTCAGGATATCTTGCCACTGTCCCATTTGATCAATAAATTTTTTGCTTTTCAAATGTAAGCCAACATATTCATCATACAATAAATCAATTACCTGACGAATGGCTTGCTTCGTTTCTGGTTTTAACTTGATCGATGCGATTTGTTCATAAGAGATTTGTGCAAACAAACGAATAAAATGGATTGCCCTTGGATCACCGTGATAACGATGGTCATCTAAGGCCCAATGCTTTTCGCATATGACGCCATTGTATTTCGAGGAATAATCAAAGCGGCCTTCTGTTTGTCCGCAGACCGCACAGTGGGTCCATATCGGTGAGACGCCAAAACGCTGCAGCAACTGAATCTCAAAAATATTAGTGATGATCTCTGCATCATTATCAGTATCCATCAACTGCAAAGCTTCATGTAAGAAATGATAGAGATTTGGATCGTACACGCGGTCATCGATCGCAGAGTCAGCCAGATTCAATAGATACGTAGCATAGCCTGCAAGAAAAATATCAGCTTGGATTTTGCGAAAAGAATGGATATCTTTGGCATTATTCAAGAATGACAAGCCCTCAGAACGAATATTTCCAATATAGGTCGCTTCAGTGTACGAAAGCAAAGCTGGCGTTAAAGGATTATTCTTGCGGTGGGCACCTTTTACATAGAACATTTGCTTTCCAGCCGATTCAGTGAATATTTTGACCAGTTTATCTTTTTCTTTATGGTCCCTAGTAAATAACAAGATCCCTTTTGTTTCAACTAAATTCATGAAAAACGCTCCTTTCTAAACCAGAAAGCTGAAGCAGCTCAATCCCCTTCGCTTGCTCCAGCTTTCTTTGTCTTTTCTCTCATCAAACTTCTTAGCTGATCTTGTTTAGAGAAGATCAGTAATCATCGTTCCGATAACCGTAGTCTGTCAGGAAGGTTTGTTTGTCTCGCCAGTCTTTTTGAACTTTGACCCATAATTCCAAGTAAACTTTATCGTCTAACAAATGCTCGATATCTAATCGTGCTTTTGTTCCGATTTGTTTCAGCATTTTGCCGCCTTTCCCAATAATGATTCCTTTTTGGCTATCCCGTTCAACGACGATCGTTGCTTGAATATGAACTTTATCATTTTCATCCCGTTTCATCGAGTCAACCACCACAGCGACTGAGTGAGGCACTTCGTCTCTAGTCAGTAACAGCACTTTTTCCCGCACTAATTCCGAAACGATGAAATATTCTGGATGGTCTGTGATTTGATCCTCAGGAAAATATTGGGGACCTTCCGGCATTTGATCAATGACTAATCTCATCAATGTCTCAAAATTATTTCCTTCCGTTGCCGAAATCGGCACGATCTCCGCAAACGTCATTTGAGCCGCATAATCTTCGATAATAGCTAAAAGTTCGTCTGGATGTACTTTATCGATTTTATTGATGACTAGAAAGACCGGCGTCTCGTTTTTCCGCAGCCGCTCGATAATGAAGTCATCGCCCTTCCCCCGTTTTTGATCGGCACTGATCATAAATAAGGTCACATCGACTTCACGAAGTGCACTATAAGCAGTTTCCACCATGAAATCTCCTAAGCGATGTTTTGGCTTATGGATTCCAGGTGTATCGATAAAAACGATTTGTGCATCTGGTGTTGTGTAAACCCCTTGGATTTTATTTCGGGTCGTTTGTGCTTTGTCGCTCATGATAGCGATTTTTTGACCTACTACGCGATTAAGTAATGTGGATTTACCAACGTTGGGCCGGCCAACAATGGCAGCAAAGCCTGATTTATGTGTTGTCATAGGTGATCTCCTCTGTGTGTTATCTTTCTAAAAGAACGCTAAAATTTTTGGTATAAAAATGATTGCCGCAACGATCAATGCAAAGAATGCTGTCATCAGGACTGCTCCTGCCGCCATGTCTTTGATTTTTTTGCCAATGGGATGGAAGTGAAAATCGGTAAACATATCAACGACATTTTCAAAGACTGTGTTGACGATTTCCACGATCCAAACCAAAAATACCGACAATAACAACCAGAGCCATTCCATTTGATTTAATCTAAAGACAAATCCCGCAATGATTGCAACGATGCCTAACAAGACATGTTTGCGCATATTGCGCTCTTCGTCAAAGACGGTCTTGATTCCTGTAAAGGCAAATTCAATGGATGTGATAAATTGTTTGTTTTTTTCTGTATTCTTATCTTTTGAGTCCATAGGCATCCAATATTTCCTTTTGCAGACCGAACATTTCTTTCTCATCTTCTGGTGTCATATGATCATAACCATTGATATGCAAAAATCCATGCAGCGCTAAAAAGCCCAATTCCCGATCATAGCTGTGTCCATACTCACTAGCTTGCTCTTTTGCCCGCTCGACTGAAATCATGATATCCCCGAGATTTCTCGGCATAGTTGGCATTTCATCATCAAAGATGATCGGCAACTCTTCTTCCGTTTCTTCTTCTAAAGCAAAACTGATGACATCCGTCGGTTGATCTTTATCACGATAGTCCCGATTGATGATTTGGATAGCGGCATTGTCCATGAAGGTGACAGACATTTCCGTATCCTCAGGCAGCTTCAAATAGTCTGCCGCATACTGCAGCAGTTCATCAATTTCATTGATTTTCTCTTGACTCACTGTATTTGTTTCATCTAAAAAAGCAATCTCCATTACCGATCTCTTCTTTCTTGTTCTTCTTTCATTTTTTCAGCTTCGGACTTCATTTTCGGATATTTGATCCGTGAATGGAATGTACTACACAATCCATTGACTAAGGACTTTTCAATGATACGAATTTCATGCAATGTCAGTCCGGACTCATCTAATTGTCCATCAAGAATCCGATCATTGATCAAATTCGAAACAAATTCCTTGATTTTCTGATCTGTGGGATTATCCATTGCCCGTACAGCAGCTTCACAACTATCCGCGATACTAACGACCCCTGCTTCTCTTGTTTGTGGTTTTGGTCCAGGATAGCGAAAATCGGCTTCTGTCACTTCTGGATTACGTTCTTTCGCTTTGACATAGAAATAACGCATCAAGGTTGTTCCATGGTGCTGGCGACAAATATCCACCACCATCTGAGGCATTTTCTCATTTTCTAAAAGAACCGCTCCATCGATCACATGTCCGAAAATGATTTGCTTGCTGTCTTCCGGAAGCAAAAAGTTATGGGGATTTTCAGCCCCTGCGGGTAAATTCTCAACAAAGAAATTCGCATGCTTTAATTTACCGATATCATGATAGTAACAAGCGACCCGTGTCAGTAAACTTTGTCCGCCGATCTCTGCTACAGCATTAGCACTCAAATTGGCGACCATCATACTATGATGATAGGTTCCTGGTGCTTCTTCCAGTAATTGTTTAAGTAACGGGTGATTTGGATTACTTAGTTCGTTCAGAACGATCATGCTATTGTCTGAGACCAATAACTCAATGTATTGATGCAAACCAATCGTTAGTAGATAGCTAAGTAATGAACCCGCTAAGGCACAAATGATCGTCGTCCAGGTATTGCCTCTCGCGAAATCCATCCCTTGGAAAATCACTAACATGACACTTAATAAGAACGGAAAGACGATGACCCACATAATGGCTGTTCGTCCTTGACTGGCGATTCGTTCCCTTCTGATCATCGTTCCCATCAATCCAGAGAACAAATAGGTTACCAAGACAGTAGTCAGCATATTCGTACCGCTGGAATCAAAATAAATGAAAATCGCATTGATTACTTGAAACATCGCAGCTAAAATTCCCAAACGCCGACTTGAGAATATATTCAAGATCAGCGGGGTAAAGGCAGCTGGAAAGAATAACGGAATGAACGCGATGAGTTCAGACTGAAATAGTTGGAAAAACTTCATCAATAAAATACTAAAAATCATCGCAATGACATAAAAGGTCACAGCATTCATCCGTTTGTCTTCGTTTTTTGTCTGCCGTGTGTAATAAAAGAGCATGAGCATCTGTAAAGCAGCAGTAAAAACTAAAGCAATCAACGGAAATACAGAGAAGGTTTGACTCGTCAGACCGAGAAGCTGCAATTTTTCTAATGCATTTGAATCAATCTGCGAGCCTTCCCGGACAATGATCTCACCTTGATAGATCATAACCGGCTGAACAGCGTCTTTGGCAGCCTGCCGAGCTTCTTCCGTTCGTTTCTCATTAGGAAAATCGTTGACAACGATCCCTTGATTGACTAAAAAGCGTAATGCTGTTGCCATTTCAGAAGTTACATCCAAAAACTGGATCTTTTCTTCGGCTTCTGATCGAAAAGTACTCAATTCAGATTGGCGGATCTGTTTAGCCATTTGTTCATCAACAAGCTGCAGCGCATAATCTCTTACCGTGTTCAGCTGATCACTATTCAATGAAAATAATGTCGACAAAAAATTATTGGTCAGCGCTTGATAAAAATCAAGTTCATCATCACTCATTTTTTCAAATTCTTTTTTTAAAGTGGCGATATACTCTTCTGTATCCGGTTTAGGAACATTTTCATTTTCACCAGCAGCTTTGACCGCAGCTTCATATTTCGTATTGACAGTCTTGTTGACTGTATCAATCAATTCAAACAAATGATTGATCCGTTCATGTTGAACTTGTGCCAAATCGTCTTGATACGTGTATTCAGGCGAGACGGCTTCAGCGGCTAGCGTACGTTTTTGTTCAGTAGCAGTTGTGTTTTCAATCGTTTTGTTGGCTCGGATATTTTCTTCCGCAACCTGCCCCTCGCTGTAGTCGACATTGTTTTGTTTTACACTGGAAAACATGATCCCAATAGATAAAACAAAAAAGAGCACCATAAGCAGCGGCAGGTAAAAGCGGCCTAATTTTTCTCGAAAATTCCGTAACGGTTGTATGATCATTTTACCCCTCCTGTCCGACAATCAACGTTGTTCTTTACTATCGGATTCCTCATAGGCACGTATAATGTCTGCAACGACTGGATGACGAACGACATCTCCTGCTTCAAAGTGCGCGAACGCAATTTTAGGAATTGCTTCTAACGCTCGTTGCGCATGAATCAGTCCGCTCGTTGTTCCTTTTGGTAAATCAATTTGACTTGTATCGCCATTAACGATCATTTTTGAATTAAATCCTAGGCGGGTCAAAAACATTTTCATTTGGGCAATAGTGGTATTCTGTGCCTCATCAAGAATCACAAAAGCATCTTCCAAAGTCCGCCCCCTCATATAGGCTAGCGGAGCAATCTCGATCACGCCGCGTTCCATCAAACGATTGGTATGATCCATACCAAAGATTTGATAAAGGGCATCATAAACGGGACGCAAATAGGGATCGACTTTTTCTTTCAGATCACCTGGTAAAAAGCCAAGATTTTCACCTGCTTCAACAGCGGGTCGCGTCAAGATGATTTTTTGAACTTGTCCTTTCTTCAATGCCGCAATGGCCATGACAACGGCAAGAAACGTCTTTCCGGTTCCTGCTGGTCCAACGCCAAAAACGACATCATGGGTTCTGATGGCTTCAATATATTTCTTTTGTCCGGCATTTTTTGCGCGGATCGGCTTACCGTTACGATCTTTGATGATTTCTTCTTCATACATATCTGTGAAATAATCTAAGTTTCCTTTATTTGCCATGTTCAATGCCGTAATAACATCTGGCGTACTGATATTGATCCCTCGTTTGATCAACTCTTGCAACGCATGGATCACGGATTGGGCTTTTTCAGCGGCTGTCTTTTCACCAATGATTTGGATCATTTCTCCGCGGGTATGAATCGTTGTTTGTGTAGCATCTTCGATGACTTTGATATGTTTGTCATGGGAACCCAACAACAAACTAATATCATCATTTTGAGTCAGTTGGATTTCCAAAGAAATACGCTCTTCTGTCAAATAAGTTACAGCTCCTTTTTTAGGCATTCTAGTTTATAATACCACACAATCGCTAAAAGCAAAATTACTTGTAAGCTTCAAGAAGCGTTTTGGCAGCGTTCTTTGCAATTTATTAATAGTTTGTTTTTCGATCATTGATTCTACTTAAAAATACTCACTAAGAAAGAACAAAAAAGCCGTAAGCATCCAATAAAATGCTTACGGCGTGTCCTTACATTTGCCCTAATAATTCTTTGACGATCGCATTGACTTGGTTGCCGTCTGCTTTGCCTTTTACTTGAGGCATCACAGCGCCCATCACTTTTCCGAATTCCTTCGGAGAAGAAGCCCCTGTTTTTTCGATCGCACCAGCAACGATTTGGCGAATTTCCGCTTCATCAAGTTGTGCCGGCAAGTATTTTTCAACAATTGCAATTTCACCTTTGACTTTTTCAGCCAGATCGGTACGGTCGGCTTTCTCAAATTCAGTCAGAGAATCACGACGTTGTTTCATTTCACGAGACAACACAGTCAATTCTTCCTCTTCGTTCAAGTCGGCACCTTTTTTGATCTGTTCGTTTTGAATCGATGCTTTCAACATGCGAATCACCTGCAACGTTTCCTTGTCTTTGGCTTTCATCGCTGTTTTCATGTCATCATTCAGTGTACTTAGTAGCGTCACACTACCAGCTCCAATTCTCAAAACAGTAGAAAATTAGAATTTTTTACGTTTTCTAGCTGCTTCAGATTTTTTCTTACGCTTTACACTTGGTTTTTCGTAAAATTCACGTTTACGAGATTCCTGTAAAGTACCCGCTTTTGACACGGAACGTTTGAAGCGACGAAGAGCATCGTCAAGTGATTCGTTTTTGCGAACGACTGTTTTTGACATGTAAATTCCCTCCCTCCGAGCTTAAAAAGTAACCGTATTTGTCATTGAAATAAAATCTCAAAAAACAAGACTGTCCTTTGAAAATTATAGCTAACCCCTGAAAAAGTGTCAAGGTATTCTAGTAAAAAAGTCGATGAACTTCCTGATTCAATCTTAGAATCCGAACAATCAGCGACAATCTTCACATCTGCCTAGAATTTCAAAACGATGGCCTTCGATACTGCACCCGGGCAATTGTTCTTGAAAGAAATCCATTGGACAAATATGCAGCTCTTTTGTTTTGCCACAAACCGTGCAAATAAAATGATGATGGTGATGATCTTCCAATTCCACGCAGCAATTATAACGAAATTTCATTTCTCCATTCAATTCAGTCTCTTCCAAGATGCCAATCTCAGAAAAATCATGAAGGTTCCGATAGATCGTGTCATAACTTAGACCCGGGTATTCTTCAGACATGAAATCATGGATTTCTTTTGCCGGCAAATAACGGTTGCGTTTCACTAAATAAGTAATGATAGCTTCTCTTTTTTTGGTATATTTATAGCCATGTTCTTTTAATATCGACATAGCTTGCTCAATCAATGGTTGATTTTTCATCGAATCCCTCCAGTAAATCAAAATCATTCCGATTTTTAGCGATCGTAAGTATGGTATAATGAAATTATCAAAAATGCAAGAGAGGATTTTACTATGAACCCACAAGAAACGATTGTCACGATTTTTGTCTTGTCCGATTCAGCAGGAGAAACGGCCTCCAAATTAGCTCAAGCAACGATGGCACAGTACCCAAGTGTTGAATTCAACTTATTTCGGCGTACCTTTATTCACACCAAAGAACACTTGATCCAGGCGTTGACTGATGCCAAAAAACACGATGCCATTATTTTGCACACACTGATTAACGATGAGCTAGTCTCGCTAACCAATCACTTTTGTGAAGAAGCCGACCTGTATCATTTTGATGTATTGACTCCTCCTGTCACCGAGGTAGAAAAACGCACAGGTGTCGCTCCATCGCGAGAACCCGGCGCATTGCATCATTTAAACAAAAATTATTTCAAACGTATCAAAGCAATGGAATTCGCTGTTAAATACGATGATGGAAAAGACCCACGAGGTTTTCTCGAAGCCGATGTCGTTTTGTTAGGTGTTTCCCGAACATCAAAAACACCGCTAAGTCTTTTCTTAGCCAACAAAAACTTAAAGGTGGCGAATTTGCCTCTTGTGCCCCAAGCACACATTCCTAAGCAGTTGTGGGAAATCGAACCGAGTAAAATCGTTGGGTTAACGAATGATCCCGACGTTTTAAACAGCATACGTAAAGAACGGATGCGTTCTTACGGATTGAATCCAGACACGGCGTATTCAGATATTGAAAAAATCCGGGCTGAATTAGAATTTGCCAATGATCTTTATCAAAAGTTAGGCTGCATCGTCATTAATGTTGCCTCTCTTTCAATTGAAGAGACAGCTTCCATGATTTTGAATGCATTGAATTTGGAAGACCATAGTTACTACACGTCAGAAACAGAAGAATAACCAGCCACATACATTTTAGACAAAAAGATCCCCAGAGTAATGGTCAGCTAGACTGTACCATTATTCTGGGGATCTTTGCTTGTGTCAAATCAGAAAAGTCTAAAAGACTTGGACGCCTTCTCGATCGATCTGCAACTGTTCGATCGCTGCATTGGTTTCAAGCGCATGGAGAAGGCGGCAGATCTTATCTGCCTTTTCGGGTGGGACAATCGCTAAGACAGTTGGTCCAGCCCCACTCAGGAAGCAGCCATAGCCGCCTTCTTCTTCACAAATTTGGCGGATCGTGGATAAATGCGGAATTAATTTTTCACGATAGTTCTCATGAAAACGATCCGCCTGCATCATTTTACCTGCTAAAGGTAGATTCCCTTTGATCACTGCTGCGATCATCACATTGGCGATTGCACTGGCTTCAACAGCAGTTGAAAAGTCCAGTGTTTTAGGGAGGACATTCCGACTAGCTTCTGTCAACAATTGTTCTTGCGGAATATAAGCAACAATATCGCATTCCGGAAAATGATGTTTAACAACATAAGTTTGTTTATGTTCATGATCAAAGGCCGTAATCAGAAAATCGCCATAAATTGCCGGTGCCACATTGTCGGGGTGGCCTTCAATGGCCGTTGCAATATCAACTTTCTGTGCATCACTTAAGTTCAGGTGTCCTAAACGATTGGCTAATTCGATTCCAGCCACGATAACCGATGAACTGCTGCCTAATCCCCGTGCTAAAGGTATATCTGAGTACATGCGGATTTTACGCGGTGTAAGTGTAGGTGCAAGCTTCAGCGCGACACGTAACAGCAGATTACTTTCATCATTAGGGATTTCACTGCCAAGTTCATGTAAGATCTCCCATCGGTCACTTTCTTCCATAATTTCAATGAATAGATATTTTGAGAGAGCAATCCCGCAAGAATCAAAACCAGGTCCTAAATTTGCACTGGTTGCAGGAACGCGAATCTTCATAGTTGAGACACTCCTTTACGCAGGTGTTGCCGCATTTCTTCTAGATCACTCATCTTATGGATCGCTACTTCAGTAGCCTGAATAGCTGTATCAGGATCTTTCAAACCGTTTCCAGTAAAGACTGCCACTACGGTTTCACCAGGACGAATTTTCCCGTTTTTCACGTGCTGAATCACGCCTGCTAGTGAAGCAGCCGATCCTGGTTCAATAAAGACACCGTCTTGTGCAGCTACCTTTCGGTAAGCATTCAAGATCTCTTCGTCGGTTACAGCATCGATAAACCCTTTTGATTCATCACGAGCGGCTTCTGCTAGCTTCCAACTTGCTGGATTGCCGATCCGAATCGCTGTTGCGATTGTTTCTGGCTCTTCGATTACCGCGCCTTTTACGATTGCTGCGGCACCTTCTGCCTCAAATCCATGCATTCTTGGTAGTGAAGTCCCTTGTTTGTCATGCCATTCTTTGAATCCTTTCCAATAAGCAGAGATGTTTCCAGCGTTTCCTACTGGAATTGCTAGTACATCTGGCGCTTTCTCCAACTGCTGGCAAATTTCGAAGGCAGCGGTTTTTTGTCCTTCCAAACGGTAAGGATTGACTGAATTCACGAGGGCCACAGCTTCTGTTTTGGCAATTTCTCTAACTGCTTTTAGTGCTTCATCGAAATTCCCGGGAATAGAAATAATATCCGCGCCATAAACGATTGCCTGTGCCAACTTGCCCATTGCGATCTTACCATCTGGAATCACCACATAGGCTTTGATTCCTGCTCGTGTCGCATACGCTGCTGCTGCAGCACTGGTATTACCAGTAGAAGCACAAACGATTGCTTTTGCGCCTTCTTCCACCGCTTTGGCTACTGCCATCACCATTCCCCGATCTTTGAAAGATCCAGTAGGATTTAGTCCTTCGTATTTCCCATATAATGTGATACCCAATTCTTTTGATAAGTTATTCAATGGAATCAGCGGTGTGTTTCCTTCTGCTAATGAGATTAGCGGTGTTTTTTCTGTCACCGGTAAATACTCTTTATAGTGCTTTAATAGTCCTTCATACATCTGCTACTCCTCCATTACTTTCATGATTTGGCTAATTCGACCATCTTCAAAAATCGATAATGCTGTTGTTAATTCCGAGGGACTCAATGGCTTCGTCAAAAATGCTTTCTTTTCCAAGATAGATTCTTGGTCGATCCAGTCCAATGTCTGTTGCTGCGCTGCTAATGGTCCAGTCAACGCAATGTAATAACGTTGACGAAGCTCATCTGGTACTGCAATCTGAGTCGGCTGTTCAAAGGTTAGAAATGATTCAGTGATCCCAGCAGATTTATTTTTAGCGATCTCCGTCACATCTGCCAGCACACTCGTCGCAGTAGGACGAGCTCCCGCTCCAGGCCCGTAAAGCATGGAACGATCGATGCCCGTACTTTCGATATACACGCCATTAAACTCATATTTGATTGAGGCTAGCGGATGGGGCTTAGGGACAAGAACTGGACCAACAGAAACAGCGACATGATTTTTTGGTGTCTTTTGTGCCGTACCAATAAGTTTCACTTCATACCCTAGTTGTTGGGCATAAATGATGTCTTCAATTGCTAATCCACGAATGCCGCCGATAGAAACATCTTTCATCTCGATCGTCATACCAAATGCAAATTTTGTCAAGAGGACCATCTTATAAGCTGCATCAATACCGTCCACATCATTGGTCGGGTCCGATTCTGCAAATCCTTTTGCCTGTGCTTCAGCTAGAACTTCCTCATAACTTAAGTTATCTGTTAACATTTTTGTCAGCATATAATTCGTCGTACCATTGACGATGCCAGAAATCGAGGTAATCGTATCGGGTAAATAATGCGTGCTTAATGTTCGCAATATAGGAATCCCGCCTCCCACGCTGGCTTCATAATACAATGCAACACCGGCTTTTTTAGCAGCGGCAGTCAGTTCTGGGCCATGAGTCGCCAAGAGATCTTTATTGGCGGTTACAACATGTTTCTTGTGAGCTAACGCACCAAGAATAAAATCCTTCGCAGGATCGATCTTGCCAATCAATTCCACAATGACATCGATGGACTCATCCTGATAGATTTCCTGAATATCACTAGTCAGTTCAAACCCGTATTTTTGGGCAATTGCGCTTTTATCATCATAAGGAGAGGCCAATGCTTTCGTAATAAAAATCTCGACACCAGTTCGGGCTGCGATTGCCTCTCTTTGTTCCGCTAATAGTTGGCAGACTCCAGTGCCTACGACACCCATTCCTAGTAGTCCTATATTTAATTGCTCTTTCATATAGCCTCCTTACCGAAAACGTTATTAAAAAATCGTTCATCCATTTTTAATTTTCTACTAGCATACCAAAAAGCATAAGAAAAAACTAGGACTTTCGAGAAATTCTCGTCCTAGTTTCAGCGGTGATGGATATGAGCGAATGTTTTTTGTAAGATGTCGACTACGTGCTTGTCATCTAAACTATATAAAATTGTCTTTCCTTGTCGTTCCGATTTTACGATCCGATTATCTTTCAATAGTTTCAATTGATGAGAGACCGCAGATTGTTCCATCATCACTTGCTCTGCGATCGAAGTTACATTACGTTCTCCTTCTTCTAAAGAAAGCAATATCTTCAAACGTGTAGGATCACCAAGCATTTTAAAAATTTGAGTGACTTTTTGGATATCTTCTTGATCTGGTTGAGTCATGCTGGTCTTCCTTTCTCGATGGTGAATAAAATTCTAGCTGGTTCAAGCATTCTTTGTCAAGCCCCATTGAAAACAAGGCGTCAAAATATATGCATGATCCACCCAAATACCTGGAAAAGAAGCAGCACATTTTCCTGTAATATGTTCTCCAAGAAGAACTGAATATCAGCAAAATAATCTATCTGCTTCTCATCCAAGTATTTGAAAAGGATCTAGCTCTTGTTTATCGCTTAAACTTCTGTAATTTCATTAATGGCAGCTTCAAGTTCAGCAATTTTATTTGCTGCATCTTCAGAAGAGTTTCCTTTGACACCAATGTAAAATTTGATTTTTGGTTCAGTTCCAGAAGGACGAACCGCAATCCAGCTCTCATCTTCAAGAGTATATTTCAATACATCTGACGGTGGTGTAGTCATTTTTTGCATGTGACCATCTAAACCAACTCTTGTCAATTCTTTGAAATCTTCTGTCTGAACGACTGGTATACCCGCGAAAACTGATGGTGCTTTTTCTCGGAATGTTTTCATCAATGCAGTGATTTTGGCTGCACCTTCCATACCGCTCATCGTAACAGAAATCGTTTTTTCGGCATAATAACCATATTCCTCAAAGATATCTTGCAATCCATCATAAAGTGTTTTGTCCGATTGTTTATAAAAAGCAGCGACTTCAGCCAACAAGACAAGTGCTTGGATCGCATCTTTATCTCTCACAAAAGGTTTTACCAAGTAACCGTAACTTTCTTCAAAACCAAACATGAACGTATGGGAATGATCTGTTTCATACTGTTGGATTTTTTCGGCAATGAATTTGAAGCCAGTCAATACATTGACCATTTCAACGTCGTAAGACTGGGCAATCGCTGTTGGCAATTCACTAGAAACGATCGATTTTAGGACTGCTGCATTTTCCGGTAGTGTGCCGGCATTCTTGTGGGCTTCTAGAATGTAACGGATCATCAATGCGCCTAATTGATTTCCTGTCAATACTTGATAGTTTCCATCAGGCATCCGGACTGCAGCACCCAAGCGATCCGCATCCGGATCAGTTGCAATCAACAAGTCTGCGTCTTCTTTTTCTCCCAGAGCAATCGCATATTCAAAGGCAGAATGTTCTTCTGGATTCGGTGACTTGACTGTACTGAAGTTTGGATCCGCAACAGCTTGTGAAGGTTCAATAATAAATTGCTCAAACCCTGCTTGTTTCAAAGCTTTTTCACCAAGCATCCGACCTGTTCCGTGTAATGGTGTGTAAACTAATTTAAGATTTTTCCCTGTTGTCTCGATTAATTTTTGATCGATTGTCACTGTTTTGACTTCTTTTAGATACGCAGTATCGACCTCATCGCCGATAATCGTGATCAATCCACTATGCTTTGCTTCTTCTTCTGATAAAACTGGAATTTCTAGTGGATTTTCAATTTCTCGAACAAAAGCTGTCAAGGCGTCCGCATCTGCTGGAGGCATTTGTCCACCATCTTCGCCGTATACTTTGTATCCATTATAAGCTGCCGGATTGTGAGATGCTGTAATCATGATTCCAGTGAACGTATGCAGATAACGTACCGCAAAAGATAATTCAGGGGTTGGACGTAAGCTTTCAAACACAAAGGCAGGAATATCGTGTTTTGCTAATGTCTTGGCTGCTTCCATCGCAAATTCTGGTGAAAAATGACGAGAATCATATGCGATTGCGACACCGCGGCGACGGGTTTCTGGATCTTGTGTATCCATGAAGCGCGCCAATCCCTCTGTTGCTTGACGGACCGTATAGATATTCATGCGGTTGATCCCAGGTCCTAAGATCCCTCGCATCCCAGCAGTACCAAATTCAAGCGGCATATAAAAAGCATCTTGCAACATTTCTGGATCTTTCTCCAGTTCTGTTAACTGATCCTTCAACCCTGCTTCTAATTGTTGATGATTTTTCCATTGCTCATAAATTTGTTCCCATCCCATACAAAAACCACTCCTTCTAACTTTAAAATGACTATAATTTTAGTATAACACTACTTCTGTTTTTCTCAAAGAATAACCAAACGAAAATGCAAACGCACTGCTATCAAAAACGAATAACGTTTTATAAATAACAGTGCGTTCGATAATTATTTAATTGGTTGCTGGTCTTTTTGTGTTTCTATAAAATCAAATACTTGTTGGCCAGCGATACTGCCGTCCCCGACTGCTGTAGTGATTTGTCGTAAGCCTTTTTCTCGAACATCCCCTACCGCATAGACGCCTGGCATAGTTGTTTCCATCATTTCATTGGTTGGGATCCAACCTGTTTCATTCGTGAGTCCGCTAGCTCTGAATGGTTCAGTCAATGGATCTAGCCCAACGTAGATAAAGACACCACCAGCCGCTTCTTCCGTTACTTCATTTGTTTTGACATTTCGCACTTGAACACCAGTTACGACCATCTCGTTGCCTTTGATTTCTTCCACGACAGAATCCCAAATAAATGAGATCTTTTCATTGGCAAATGCTCGTTCTTGGATGATCTTTTGCGCACGTAGCTCATCCCGACGGTGGACAATCGTTACTTCTGAAGCAAATTGTGTTAAGTAGATCGCTTCTTCGACTGCAGAATCTCCACCACCAACTACGATCAACCGTTTGTTGCGGAAAAAGGCGCCATCACAAACTGCACAATATGAAACTCCGCGTCCAGCGAATTCTTCCTCGCCTTTGACTCCTAATTTTCTATGTACACAGCCTGTTGCAATGATCACAGTTTTCCCTTGATAATTCTTGTCTTCTGTGCAGACTTCCTTGTACTCTCCATGATCCGTGATCCCTTGAACGATGCCATAGGCATTCTCCACGCCAAAGCGGATGGCACTTTCATACATTTTAAAAGCAAGTTCTGGGCCTAAGATCGAATCGAAGCCAGGATAATTTTCAACCTCAGCAGTATTATTCATTTGACCGCCAGGAGCTCCCCGCTCAATCATCAGAACAGATAAATTTGACCGTGACGCATACAGCGCTGCTGTCATGCCGGCAGGTCCAGCGCCGATAATAATTACATCATACATAATTGTTCCCTCCATTTTCGACTACCCATACTTTACTTTCAAAAAGAATTTCTGTCGAATGTTCTGCTTACAAAAAATAATAAGATATTCCCGTTTTTTTCTCTGAAAATTACATTGACTTTCTTTTCATTTTTTGTAAAATTTTCACGATACATCTATTATATAGAAAACGGGGAGTCCTTACAATTGAATAAGAAAAAACTTTTGAAAAGATCTGATCGGGAACTATTGTTTCTTAGCTGGCCGATTTTTGTTGAACTATTTTTACGTGTGATTATTGGGAATGTCAATGTATGGATGATTTCCCATTATTCTGAACCAGCAGTCGCTGCCGTCAGCGCAGCAAATCAATTGCTGAATCTGACCGTCTTTATTTATGGTTTCATCACTGTCGGTACGCAAATCATTATTGCTCAACTAATTGGTGCGAAGCAGCGGGAAAAAATCCCTACTGTGATCAATACAGCACTTTTTGGTTCTCTATTCTTAGGTATTTTGATCAGCTTGATGTTTATCTTTGGCTCTGATCCATTGCTGCATTTTATGGGATTAGAAGAAGCATTGGTTGATTTGGGTCGCGGCTACCTGCAAGTATATGGCGGAAGCTTGTTTATTTCTTCGCTGACAGCTGTCATTATCGCGGTCATGCGTAGCCACAGCTTTACGAAACCTGCTTTGCTTGTACCGATGTTTGCCAGTATCCTAGCTGTTATTGGTAACTACTTTGTACTTTACAGTCCTTTTGGCTTACCTAATTTCGGTGTAACAGGACTAGCTTTCTCCAGTGTCTTCGGCAATACGATTGGCTTGATTGTTGCGGCATTTTTACTGAAAAAACACGTTGGTTTTTCTGTTCTTTCTGCCCGATTAAAGTATTTATCATGGGATGTAATGAAAAATGTCTTAACCTATGGCCTACCTTCCTCAGGAGAATCTTTGTCTTATCAAGGAGCACAAGTGGTAGTAACGATGATCGTTGCGCAATTAGGTTCAAGCGTGCTGATTGCTAAGTCTTATGTTACAGCGATCACTCAATTTGTGTATTTGATCGCCTCGGCGTTAAGTCAGGGAAATCAAATCATGATTGGTCGTCATGTAGGCGCAGGAGAATTTGAGCGAGCACAAAAACGGGGCATGCGCACAATGATTATTGGCATCATCGCTTCTGTTACAATTTGTTTATTGACTTATCTCTTTATCGAACCGATTATGGGAATCTTTACTACCAATGCTGAAGTCATCTCAATCGCTAAAGGCGTATTTCTTGTTGAAATCGTCCTAGAGACAGCACGTGCGGTCAATATGATTCTAGTGGGCTCTTTAAATGCCAGCGGGGATGTTAAATTCCCATTATTCTGCAGTTTGATCGTTCTTTGGGTCATCAGCTTACCATTCTCGTACTCTTTGGCCATCGTCTTTAAATTTGGCTTGATTGGTGTCTGGATCGCTTACGCAATTGATGAAGCATTGCGGAGTATTTTAATGATTTATCGTTGGCATTCCGGTGTGTGGAAAACCAAATCGGTAGTCCATGGAAAAGAAATTGAAGGCGAAGTCGCTTCAGAAATCTAATGACTTGCTAAAAAGGTCATCTTTTCTGCCAATTAGACAATCGAATGTCAAAGCGAATAAAAGAGCGTGAAACAAAAGTAAAAAATACTTTTGTTTTACGCTCTAAACACGTCTAAACAGCGGTAGCAGAAACAATGTCTTCGGAAATAAGTCGAAATACCAAAAAATTGAAAAGCAATTTCCATATATTCCTCCTTATTTATCGAAGTTTAACACTTCTGATCCCAACCTCTTATTGCTGCCTTGCGTCTATTTACTGCTGAAAGAAAATCAATTATTTTTGGTTTTTCATCCAGATTGAACTATACTAATTACAAGTTTAGAACTACTGAACAATCAACAATTAGAAAATACTGTCAACTATCGAAAGGAGCAAAAAAATGTCAATTTACGCGTTTCAAGCCACTTTGGAAAACGGTGAAACCTATTCATTAGAACGCTATCGGGGTCAAGCCATCATTGTCGTTAACACGGCGACAAAATGCGGATTGAGCCCCCAATTCAACGAACTTGAAGAATTGTTCCAACGATATCGCGACCAAGGATTGATGGTCTTAGGCTTCCCTTCCAACCAATTCAAACAAGAAGTTCATTCTGCTAGTGAAGCTGCCGAAGCTTGTCGCACAACCTATGGTGTTGACTTTCCGATGCATCAATTGACAGTCATCAACGGAAAAGAAGCTGATCCGCTTTTTCAATACTTGGAGGAAGAAGCCCCAGGAACGATGGGGAAAGCGATCAAATGGAATTTTACTAAATTTTTAATTGATCGCGAGGGATATGTCGTTGAACGTTTTGCCCCTCAGACCAATCCAACCAAAATGATCCCTAGTATTGAAAAGGTTCTTGGCTAATGATCTAACCAGAAAAAACATCCACTCACTCATCGGTTTGCAACAGCAATGAGTACTCTCTCACTGCTGTTTGCGCCATGAATGCGGGGATGTTTTCTTATTCTTTAAAGTTGTTCTCCATTTGAAGCAATCACTTCTTTGTACCAATCAAATGATTTTTTCTTTTTCCGGGCCAATGTTCCGTTCCCGTGATCATCCATGTCCACATAAATAAAGCCATAGCGTTTTTTCATCTCACCAGTTCCTGCCGATACAAGATCGATACATCCCCAAGGTGTATAGCCAATCAAGTCTACGCCATCAAGAGTTATCGCATCTTTCATGGCTGCAATGTGTTTTTTGAAATAATCAATTCGATAATCGTCATTGATCGAGCCGTCAGATTCCACTTTGTCTATGGCACCGAATCCATTCTCTACTACAAATAAAGGAAGATGATAACGATCAGACAATTGACACAATGAGATCCGCAACCCTAATGGATCGACCGCCCAGCCCCAATCCGATTCGGTTAAATAAGGATTTTTCACCGCAGGCATTTGGTTGCCGCCAACATACTTGACTGTTTCAGGATTTGCTGAAGAAGCGGTTGACATATAATAGCTAAAACCGATATAGTCAACCGTTCCGTTCGCAATGACCGCGTCATCTCCAGCTTCTTTTTTGATTTCGATCCCTTCACGTTCGAACTCTTTTACCTTGTGGGCAGGATAATAGCCTTTTGCTTGAACGTCAATATAGAATTCTTGTTCCCGATTGAATTGCAATGCAGCTAAAACATCCTCTGGGTTAGCTGTCATCGGATAACTTGGAATATACGCCACCATCATCCCAATCATGAAATCCGGGTTGATTCGGTGTCCCATTTGTACTGCTTTAGCACTTGCTACAAACAAGTGATGCGCAGCTTGATACTTATGCTGCTTATCATTTTTATGAATACCAATTTGTGTCCAACTTCTCAAAAAGTTGATCTCGTTAAACGTCATCCAATATTTCACTTTATCTTGGTAACGAGTGAAGATCGTTTCGCAGAAAAACAAGAAATAGTCGATCACTTTGCGATTCGACCAACCATCATATTCATCCGCTAAATACATAGGAATATCAAAGTGATTGATCGTCACCACTGGCTCAATGCCATGCTTCAACAGCTCATCGAAAACTGCATCATAAAAAGCCAGGCCGTCTTCGTTGATCTCTCTGGTTCCTTTTGGACAAATCCGTGCCCAGGAAATAGACATCCGAAAACACTTAAAGCCCATCTCTGCAAACAACGCAATATCTTCCTGATAATGATGGTAAAAGTCTGTCGCCACATGACTAGGATAATACTGCTCTGGATCGATGTACCCAACGGCACCTTCAGGTAATTCGGTATCCCGAGTAACTTTCCCGATCTGGCCGTCTTTTGTTTTATAGGTAATCATTCGCGGCTGATCCATACTGCCTCCTGTAATGGCATCGAGGGTGCTTAACCCTTTTCCGCCAGAAAGATAGCCGCCTTCATATTGGTTCGCGGCTGTTGCGCCACCCCATAGAAAATTTTTTGGAAACCCCATATTATCCCTCCATCGTAAAGACTATCAGCGGCTTTCTTCTTAGAATTCATCCAAGAAGAAGCCGCAAGCATGATTATTTGTTTGTTAAGTCTTCGCCATTTGAAGCAATGACTTGTTTGTACCAGTCGAAGGATTTTTTCTTCGTCCGTTTCAGCGTACCATTGCCTTCATTGTCGCGATCAACATAGATAAAACCGTAACGTTTTTTCATCTCACCTGTTCCCGCAGAGACCAAATCGATACATCCCCATGTTGTATACCCTAATAGATCAACACCATCTTTTTCAACAGCGTCTTTCATGGCTTGTATATGTGCTGCAAGATAATCAATTCGGTAATCATCCTCCACATAGCCATCAGCATCTGGTGTATCAACAGCACCCAAACCGTTCTCTACAATGAATAATGGTTTTTGGTAACGATCATAAAGGTCATTCATAGTAATCCGCAAACCTAATGGGTCGATCTGCCAGCCCCATTCGCTTGCTTCCAAATAAGGATTTTTTACTGAAGCAAAAATATTTCCAGAAGTTTGTTCCAATAGCTCAGCATCTGTTGTCGATACCCGAGAAGAGTAGTAAGAGAATGAAATAAAATCAACTGTGTGGGCCTTCAATAACTCTAAGTCGCCTTCTTCCATTTTGATCTCAATCCCGTTACGGGCCATTTCCTTCAATGCATATTGTGGGTATTCTCCCCGAGACTGGACATCAATGAAGAAATAGTTTTCGCGATCTGATTTTCTTGATGCCCAAACATCTTCAGGCTTACTTGTGTAAGGATAATAGGCACCTGCAGCCAGCATACAGCCCACTTTATTTTCCGGATCTACTTCGTGAGCGATTTTCGTCGCAATCGCAGATGCCAGTAATTCATGATGGGCCGCTTGGTATTTGATCTGCTCCACGTTGTCGCCTTCTTCAAAATAGAGGCCAGCTCCCATAAATGGCGCGTGAAGAATCATGTTGATTTCGTTGAAAGTTAACCAATATTTGACCAATCCTTTGTAACGATTAAAAATAACTCGGCATAAATTCTCATAAAAGCCTACTAATTCTCGTGAACGCCAAGCACCATATTTTTCTACTAAATGCATTGGACAATCAAAGTGCGTGATCGTTACCAGTGGTTCAATACCATATTTATGACACTCTTTGAAGAGATCCTCATAGAATTTCAAGCCGTCTTCATTTGGTTCTTGTTCGTCCCCTTTTGGAAAAATACGACTCCAAGCAATGGACAAACGATAGGTTTTAAAGCCCATTTCTCCAAATAAAGCAATATCTTCTTTGTAACGATGATACATATCGATTGCTTCTTTGGCAGGATAAAAATGATCCTCATCAAAATCAAACATTCTCATCTGTCCTGTGATCACTGGAAAACGATCTTTACCGATCGGTACAACATCGACATTGGCTAGGCCTCGCCCACCTTCGTTGTAACCTCCTTCACATTGATTGGCAGCAGTTGCGCCGCCCCATAAAAAGTCTTTTCTAAATCCCATTATTTCATTCCTACTTTCTTGATATTTTGTTGATTAATTAAGTGATTTTGCCAGTTCGTCTTGAACTTCGATTCCTTCTTTTTCCAAACGCTCAATCGTTGATTTAAAGTTTGGTAGATAAGCTTTGTGAGCAATAAATAATTCATCCATTACGCGTTTAGCTGTTTCTCCTGATGGCACCAATGGGTTAATGGTGAAAGCTTGTAATGCGGTATTGTAATCGCCAGTAACCGCTGCTTCGATCGTTAAAAGCTCCATAGCCTTCATTACTTGTAGCCAGCCTTTTTCTGCAGTCGGCAGCTCGCCAAAAGCCACATTGCGGGCACCTTGTCCCCCAACATACGCGGTAACTTCGACAACACAATCAGCCGGTAGGTCAGGAACAGCTCCCTCATTTTTGGTTGAGACCACGATCTGGGTATTTTTGTTTGCATAAATCGAGGCAATCGTTTCGCAAGCCGCATCTGAATAGTAGGCTCCCCCACGTTGCTGCAGCTGTTCTGGTTTATGATCCAATTCTGGATCTTTATAAAGTTCAAAAAGTTCTGCCTCTGTTTGCTTCACTTGCTGCGCTCTCGTTCCTACAGTCTGATATTCTTCCAGTGCATGCTTCAACATTTCTTCTTGACGATAGTAATAGCGATGATAACCGCAAGGAATCATTCTCATTTGTTCTAATTGTTCACGATAAAACGGCACATCAAAAATATTTTTCGGCAAACCATTATCTTCCTGATACATTTTATCAATAATATCCATCGTCACATCATTTCCGTGTGAGTCAGTGACTTTATGCCAATGGAAATGGTTTAAGCCAGCAAATTTGTAGATTAACTCATCCGGCTCTTTACCGATCAATGCAGGTTCGATCATGGTCGCCATCACAGGAACATTGCAAAGTCCAATCACTCTATCCCATTTCCCATAACGGACAACCGCTTCTGTGACCATGCCGCTTGGATTGGCAAAATTAATCAACCAAGCATTTGGACATAAGCGTTTCATATCTTCTACGATTTCCAGAATAATTGGTACTGTCCGAAATGCTTTAAACATCCCGCCAGGACCGTTGGTTTCTTGACCGATCATGCCATAATAGGCAGGAATACGCTCATCTTTGATCCGGGCATTCAGCAAGCCTACTCGAAATTGAGTCGTAACAAAATCTGCATCTTTCAAGGCTTCTTCTCGATCCAGCGTCATGTGGATTTTCACATCATAAGGAGAAGCATCCCACATTCGCTGTGCCATCGCTCCAACGATTGCCAGTTTTTCTTTTCCTGCTTCGATATCTACTAACCAAATTTCCCGAATTGGCAGTTCTTCATAGCGTTTGATAAAGCCTTCCATTAACTCCGGAGTATAACTACTGCCGCCACCAATGGTAGCGATTTTGATTCCTTTTGTCATTGTATTGCTCCTTTGCTATTTTATTTACACCCTTATTATCATTTATAAAATAATTTGATTCAATGTAAATTTATTATTTAGAAAAAGCGTTTGCAAATCTAGGGATATCTTGCGAGTGATTTGTAAAAAGCATTTACAAATCTAATGATATAAGGAATAATATTCATATCGACAATTATTCAAATACTCAAAAAAGAAAAATTTCCGATAATTTTATTTACAAACAACTATATAAAAATGTAAAAAGGAATGTGGATACCATGTTATTACAAGAAAAAATGCGCCAAATCAAGTTGGCACCTGCTGAACGATCTTTGATCGATTTTTTATTAGCCAATCCAACTGCGATGGCTGATCAAACCATCAAGGAATTGTCTGAAAAAACCTACGTTCATCCTTCTACTTTTATTCGGATTGCCAAAAAATTAGGCTTCAACGGTTGGCTCGACTTAAAGACAGCCTTTTTGGAAGAGCAAACCTATATGAGCAGTCATTTTACAGATGTTGATGCCAACTTTCCCTTTTCTTCCCATGACGGGATTATGACGATCGCCAAAAAGTTAGCGAAACTCGAACAAACAACGATTGAAGATACGCTTTCCTTGATCCATCACGATGAACTGCAAAAAGCGAAACAATCGCTACTCAATGCCAGCCATATCAAGATTTTCGCAAGTAATGCCAATACCTTGATTTCTCAAGACTTTGTTTTGAAGATGCGGCGTTTAGGAAAAAACATCCATGTTTGTGACACTTTTGGCGAAAGTGCTTATGAAGCATCCAACTGTACTTCTGATACGACAGCCATCTTGATTTCTTATACTGGTGAAAACAAGATGATCAAAGAAATCGGTAAAATTCTTGCCGAACGTCAAGTTTCAATTATTGGAATGACTAGTATTGGCGAGAACGCATTGGCAAAATTAAGTGATTGTGTCTTAAATATCACAACCCGAGAAAGGCTTTACTCAAAGATCGCAAATTTCACGATTAATACGTCCGTTTGCTACCTACTGGATGTGCTGTATGGCATCGTCTTTTCGGAACATTATGAAAAAAATCTTCAGCATTTGATCGATATTGGCATGGCTTATGACAAACGTCCTACTTCCTCAACGATTATCGCTGAACCAACCTACGATAAAAATCTTCAATACAAAGACTCTCTGTTTCCGAATTAAACGGCTGACAAAAAGCGATCGCCCCACATGGCCGATCGCTTTTATACATAAATAGCTCTTTTTAGAAAGTTTTTGCTAAACGAGAGCTGTGATCAAATCATCTGAACAAGCAACTTCATTTTTATCTGATTCAATAATATCTAAGTAATCAGCAGAATTTGTTACCAAAACAGGGGTCTCAATGTTGAAACCAGCTTTGATCAGCGCATCTTTGTCAAAGGTAATCAATTTTTGACCTCGAGTTACTCTATCTCCTTGCTTGACATGCGCTTCGAAGTATTGCCCATTGAGTTGAACGGTATCTAAACCGATATGGATCAACAATTCCAATCCGTTATCTGAGATCAACCCGATGGCGTGTTTCGTTGGGAACAATGTCATAACGGTACCATCAAATGGAGCAACGACTTCCCCTTTTGTAGGATGGATCAAGATTCCTTTACCTAAGATTCCTTGGGCAAAAGCTTCATCTTTGGCACTGCTTAAAGGTGCAACCGTTCCTTCGATAGGAGAACTAATGATTTCTTTACGTACAGACATTGTAGGTTCGCCTTCAGCAATTTCTTCGACTACTGTATTGTCTTTCCAGAATGCCATCGTCAAACCAAAACCAATCGCTGCAGAGATGGCGATAGCAATCAGTGAAGTCCACATGCCACTCGCATCTCCATCCGGTGTGATGAAGTTAAAGATCCCGAAAATACCAAGTCCGCCCATCGTGTAGCCCGTTACACCATTGACCATTAAGAACAGTCCACCGACAGCACCACCGATCATAGAATATATGAAAGGAGTCTTTTTAGGAAGAGTGATCCCATAAATAGCTGGTTCAGTTACACCAAAGATACCAGAAATGATCGCTGGCGGACATAATGCTTTCATCTTTTTATCTCTTAATTTGAAATACATGGCAACGACAACTGCTGTTTGAGCAAAGCTAGCTCCGAAGGAACCTGTCAACACTTGGCTGAATCCTTGTTGCGTAACTTGCATGATCGCTAGTGGCACAACCGACCAGTGTAAGCCGAAGATAACCAATACTTGCCAGAAGAATCCTAGAATCAATCCATAAACCGCTGGCGAGAAGTCCATTAGCGCTTGGAATCCGGCACTCAAGAGATCTGTCAACATGCTGATGATTGGACCAATGATCAAGAACCCAACAGGTAAAGCAATCAGTAAGACGAAAAATGGTACCAAGAAAGTTTGCACGACACTTGGAATCACTTTTTTAGCAAGTTTTTGAATCTGTGCAGCAAATGCAATAATGAAAATGACTGGTACGACACTACTTGTATAGGTTGCCCCTACCCATGGAATACCTAAGAAAGTTTGATAGGCAGATTGTCCAAGTAAGCTATAAGGTGCTGCTGCTCCTTCTCCGGCAACTGCGGTAAAGGCTGTTTGCAGCGCAGTGCCTTGAATCGTTGGGTAGCATAGAGCGGCTCCAATAACGATACCGACCATCGGATTCAAACGGAATTTTTTTGCAGAAGTATAACCTAAAATAACCGGCATAAACATAAATATTGCATCACCGATCGCATTCAACATTACATATGTGCCTGATTCTGCTGTATAGTTGAACCAACCCTGTGTACCCAAAAAGACTAATAATGCATTAAACCCTTTGATCATACCGGCAGCTGCTAACGCACCTAAGAAAGGCTGGAAACAACCGCTGAGGATATCGATCAGACGATTGAAAATATTCCCTCCGGAACTTTCTTCTTCACTGTTTTCACTGATCCCCGCAACATCCACTACTTCTGCATAGACATCTGGCACATGATTACCGATAACTACTTGGTATTGACCGCCACTTTTCATCACTGTTACGACCCCATCCATATTTTTCAAGATGTCATCGTTCGCGATTCCTTCGTCTTTCAATTTAAACCGCAGCCGAGTGATACAGTGGGTCAAACTATTGATATTTTCTTTTCCGCCCACATTTGCCACGATTTTTTCTGCTAATTCATGATATTTTCCCATTTTTGTTTCCTCCAATTTTTGTTTGATTGAAGGTTTAGCCAACTGAATGTCACTATCCAAAAAATGCTTTACTATTCCCCAGTTTATTCTGGGGTGGCCTCCTTTCTTTTATGGTTAGCGATTCTTTTGCACCAATCGCGCAATATGAATCGTTAAATACAAACTTTCATCATTGGACATATCGTAACGATAATTCGTTACCAGAAATGATTTGATTTTTTGCACACATTGATAGGCGTTGCGATATTTTATCTTTACCATCTCAAGGAGCTCATCGTCAGTCTCTTCCGCATGGGTAGAGTGGTTCTGCATGCGGGAAACAAAAAAACGCAAATGCGTAGTAAAACGATAAAAATAAACCGATTCTTCATCGAAAGTTGTTTTAAAATAGTATTTGACGATATTGATGATATCTTGCATTGTTTTCGTCAATTCATAAAGATTGCTTTGATCATTGTTTTCTGTTTGAGCGTTTACCAAATGCAGTGCAATGAAACCCGCTTCATCTTCCGGCAACTCAATCCCATAGCGCTCACTAATTTTTTCAATCGTTCGTTTTCCGATTTTGAATTCATCTGGAAAAAATCGCTTGATGTCCCAGAGAAGAACATTTTTGACAACGATCCCTTTTTTGGCACGCTCGATTGCACTATGTAAATGATCAGGTAAAGAAATATAGATCGAATCGTTGATCGGTGAGGACAACTCTTCTCTTGCATATTCGATTACTTGGTTCGAAAGTTCCAAATATTCTAATGGCAAGTCGGCCAATAATTCCTGAAATTGGGAAGCAATCGTACGATTTTCTAAACGATATACTTTATCGATCGTTTGATCACTGATATCGTCACCAACTTTTTTCTTGAATGCGATCCCTCTTCCCATCACAATAATTTCGTTTTGTTTTTCATCAGTAGTTATCACGACATTATTGTTTAACACTTTACTGATTTTCATGTTTTACCCCCACTTGATTATTGACGTACTAACCTATTTTTATACGAGATAGCCATTCAAATCAATTTTGATCCATACTCCTTTTTTCCAGAAAAAAAACCTAATGAGAGCAGACCAAATAGCCTTACTTTCATCAGGTTTAGCTTGTTTTTTCAACAATCACTATCCATACGAATGATTAACTTATCCTTATGATAGCAAACGGAGAAAACGCTGTCAATACATTGACCGTAAAAAGGATTCGTTATTTTACTTCCTCCCGATTCCTTTTATAAAATGAATCGATGAAAAACAAGAACCCCACATACCCGCTCCCAAGCCAACACCAACAAAGTGATGGAGTAATGGATACATGGAATTCTAGAAATTAGTTAGTGTCCACTGGAAGGAAACAGCAAATAATATTTCCGACTGATCACACGTCACTGGACTGTAATTTATACATATCTGCATAAAGGCCTTGCTGTTTTAACAATGAATCATGGTTTCCTCGTTCGACGATACGTCCTTTATCTAAAACTAAAATCAATTCAGCATCCCGAATCGTGGATAATCGGTGGGCGATGGCAATCGTAGTTCTCCCTTGTCGCATATTCGCCAACCCTTCCTGGATCAATCCTTCTGTTTCGGTGTCGATATTGGCAGTAGCTTCATCTAAAACGAGGATTTTAGGATCAGTCACCATCGTTCTAGCAAATGAGATCAACTGTCGTTGCCCGCTGGAGTAGCTAGCGCCCCGTTCAATCACTTTGGCATGATAAGTGCCCTCCAGTTTTTCGATAAATTTATCTGCTTGCACAAATTTCGCTGCTGCTCGGATTTGTTCTTCGCTGATTTCTGGGTTCAATAAACGAATATTGTCAGAAATATCTCCATAGAACATGAAAGCATCTTGTAAAACCAATCCGATTTTTTTTCGCAATTCTTCGATAGTAAAATCGCGAATATCATGATCGTCAATCAAAATTTGTCCCTCACCAAATTCGTAAAAGCGCATTAAAACATTAATGATCGAGCTTTTGCCGCTACCAGTGTGTCCCACCAAAGCGACGGTTTCTCCTGGATAAGCAGTAAAGGAAATATTCTTCAATACATGATTTTCTCCATCATAAGAAAAACTGACATTACGAAATTCAATCTTTCCTTGTTCAATGACTTGATTCGCATCTGGATGTTGTTGTGGGGTAAATTCTTCATTATCCATGATTTTAAGAATACGGCTACCAGCCACCATGCCATCAGTAAAGACGCTGAGAAAATCCATCATCTGTGTCATAGGATTGAAGAAGCCTTGGACATAGGTGGTAAAAGCATAAATCAACCCCACTTCAATCGGAGAATGCAAAGCATCAAACCCAAACAATGTTAATGACATCGCAACTGCAATCGCATAGAGAAAATTGATGATCGGCGATAATAGCAACGAATTAGTACGAATCATTGCATACCTTGTCTTGAGGTATTCATCATTCGTTTCCTCAAATTCTCGGTTCAGTCGTGCTTCTTGTCGGAACTGCTGGATAATCTGCATTCCCGAGATCGACTCGTTCAATTTCGTATTCAATTGACTTAATTTTTCTCGCATTTGACGATAGATTCGGGAGCTGAATTTTTGATAATACCAGATGACGATCATCAAAATAGGTAAGAAAATCAGATTCAATAAAGCAATTTTTACGTTGATCTGAAACATGGCGGCAAAAGAAGATAGGACTGCAAAAATACCAGTCAAAACCATCAAAAACACATACCAGAATTCATACAATGTTTCGGTATCATTGCTGACCCGCGACACAATCGAACCTGCCGGAGTCTGATCAAAATACCGCATACCTAAACTATGCAGCTTCTCGAATAACTTGGTCCGCACATATTGATACGTCTGCAAGGAAGCCATCGAGTATAGAAACCATTGAAAAAACCAGATGACTGCTTTGATGACTACCCCAAAGAAATAGAGACCCGCAAAGAAATAGATGATTTGATTGGTTGCTGACTGTTGTGTTAGATAGTTATCCATGAATGTCTGCAGAATTCTAGGCAGGAGAATGTTGACAATTGATAAGAGAAAAGCAAAGAAAATGGCTGCAAAAAATGTCTTCTTGAAGGGTTTTGCAAATTGTAACATCCGCTTGATGATCAATTTTTGCTCTTTAAATGGAATTGATTTTGACCATTCAGATTCTTGACGTTCCATTACACTTCACTCCCTTCAATTTTGGCTTCCAGTTGTTGCTTGTCCCACATTTTTTTGTACCAGCCATTTTTGGCTAACAGGGCTTCGTGGGTCCCTCGCTCGATGATTCTTCCTTCATCGATAACTAAGATCTCTTCGGCATGCTTCACACTACTTAGCCGATGCGCAGAAATAATCGTTGTTTTGTCTTTTCGATAGTCTCGCAATTTGTGCAAAATATCTTCTTCTGTTTTGGCATCGACAGCTGACAAGGCATCATCTAAGATCAGTAATTCTGGATCAACAATCAATGCCCGTGCGATGGACAACCGCTGTTTCTGCCCGCCAGATAATGAGACCCCTCGTTCACCGACCATTGTTTCGTATCCTTCTGGCAATGCTTTGATGTCATCATTGATTGACGCCAAATCAGCAGCCGCTTCAACCGCTTCTTGTGGTGCTTGGGGTACCGCAAAACGGATATTGTCTCGAATCGACATGGAAAAAAGAAAGTGATCTTGGGGAACATACCCGATAGAGCCCAATAACGCATTCAAAGTATATTCTTTGATGCTGTGCCCGCCAAAAAGAATGTCACCCTCATAATGATCATATTCCCGCATCAGCAACTTCAAAATGGAGGTTTTACCTGCACCGGTTTTGCCAACGATTCCTAATGTCTGTCCTTCATGTAAGGTAAATGCTATCTGTTGCAGCGTGATTTCTTCGGCATCATGATAGCGAAAAGCGTCTAACGCCACTTCAATTTTACCTTGAGCCGGCTCTTGGATCGCGTGTTTTTTTTCAACAATATGGGTTCTTTCCCCCAGCAATTCAGATACCCGATCATAGCTGGCATTCCCTCGTTCTAAAACATTGAACAGACGGCCAATGGCGAACATAGGCCAAACCAGCATACCAATATAACTAATAAATGAAACCAATTGGCCAATCGATATCTCTCCTGACATGACAAAACGACCACCCACAATAATCGTTAAGACATATGAGACACCGATAATCAATGTAATGAAAGGATCAAAAAGTGCATCTAAAAAATTGACTTTACGGTTCTTGATGATGGCATCATCAATTTTGGCTTGAAAATCTTGAATATCTTCTGTCTCTTGTCCAAACGTTTTGATGACTTTTATCCCAGTAATACTTTCTTGTGCTTTGTCATTAATCGCTGAAAAAGCTTCTTGCGAATCACGAAAAGCATCATGTAGTTTGCTGCCTAACACTCTAGCCATGACCGCAAGAAATGGCAAAGGAATCAACGCAATCAAGGTCAGACGCCAATCGATAAAAAGGATCATGGCGATGATCGTTGCTCCTCCAGAGATAAACGAATCCGCAAAAGTTAAAATACCCGCCCCAGCAACGTTTTGAATGGCGTTCAAATCATTGGTGGCATGGGCCATCAAATCTCCAGTTCGATGTTTTTGATAGAAAAGATGATCCATTTTGGTGAAGTGATCGAATAATTGACGACGTAAGCTTTTTTCCAAGCGTGCAGCACTCCCCCAAATATTTATCCGCCAGACAAAACGAAAAATATATTGTGCTAATGCAGCGGCAAGCAAAATACCTATCCAAAATAAAATCGTTTCTATCGAAATCTCTTTTTCTGCGATCTCATCAATAATGATTCCGATCACTTTGGGTGGCGCTAATTGAACGAGAGCCACCAAAACCAATGCGGCTACTCCTATATAATAATGTTTCCTTTCTTGTCTAAAAAACCAACCTAACTTTCTAAAAATCGACATAACACCCTCCTATTATTCACTCCTGTTGACTATGTTTTGAATCATCGAAATTTTCGGACTATTTTGGCAATGACTGACCTTCCGATGTAGTTACACTTGGATTCCTCGTGAAACACGTTTTGTTACCTACCCATCGATAGGCACAATTCATTTGCTCATCTACACTTCGCTTACAGTTCTTCTAAGGGAAAATCACTAAGATGAACTTGCATGCCTCGCTGACGCGGTCAATCGCAGTGACTCGCAACAAAAAGCGAGCTGATGGGATCAGCCCGCTTTTTGTGCTAAAAAACCTATTTTTGGTTTTTCATCTGTTGCATCATTTGCCGAATCTTCTTCTCAGAAGGCTTTTGGCCCATTGACATCATCATCGAACGCAACATATCCTCATTAACGGGAGGATTTTTCTTCAGATAATCTTGCATATATTTACGCGCCAAAAAGAAGCCGCCGACAGCGCCTAATAATACCGCGATAACAGCGATCACGATTACAATTCCTAAACTAACCATTTGAAATCTCTCCTTTCTCTTGTACTCTCAATGAATCATTTTACTAGAAAAAAATACAAAAAGAAAGAGAGAAAGCAGGATTTCTCCAAAAACTTTCCCTCTATATATCAGCTTAATGCCACATCTCGTTTGTTGAACAACCAGTTTGTCAAAAAGTAGATCAATAAGCTGTATAACAAAAGTCCAATCGTCATTTCCCAATAATTCAAACCCGGATCAATTATTGCATTTTGCATATCCGTTTGATGCAATAATGTGGGAACCGTATCTTTGATATTCATAAAATTAAATGGATTCCACTTCAACCAAGGATATTTTTCTATCGCAAAAAGCATGATGGAGTTGATGATGCTGCTCCCGAACAACACAGCTACTCCTAATCCCACTGCCATACTTTGAGAGCGAATGACGGCAGAGATGAACAGAGTCATGGTCATATAAAATACAATCAACAGTAAATTCGTTGCTGCATAGACAAGAGCCACAACTATAGCTGGCAATTGATTATAATCCGTTGATGTGAAGGGAGATTCAGCTATCAAAAACAAATTGCTGGCAAGAAAACTGCTTAGAAATAAAACCAGTGTGCCAAGCAAAGCAAATAAGAGTGTGTTGATGGCTTTTGCGGCTAATATCTGACTTCTTGAAAATGGCCGAATCAACAAAAACTTGATGGTCCCTCGACTAAATTCTTCTGCTACCGCTGAAGCTGCCACAATAACAACAAATAAATTCAAAAATGACGTCATGTCGCTTAGAAAAATAAATAGATCGTTGGCTTTAGTATCAGGCGAGCCTAAGCGGACCACATAGGTGAGTCCGAATGTTAAAACCACCAAAAGTCCCAACATGATCCATGTGGACTTTTTTTTCGTGACTTTGATCCATTCATTTTTTATTAGTGTCCTCATTCTAGAGCCCTCCCTCTTCCGTCCAAGCCAAAAATGTTTCTTCCAACGAAGATTGCTGCAATTTCATTTCCTTTAAACCAATCCCTGCATTAACGAGGGCAGCAGCGATCTCAGAACGATTATCCGTTTCAAGTGAAATCTGTAATCCATCCGTCAAAGCAAGCCCATCGATTTGGAATTTAGTCTTCAAGACATTTAATGCTTCCTGATCGTCATCTGTTTTGATGATCAGTAGGCTTTTTTCTGCCTTCAAGGTATCCATCGCGACTTGATGGGTCACTTTCCCTTTTTGGACAACGATCAGATGATCTGCAATCTGTTCGATATCACTTAATTGGTGACTCGATACTAAAACAGAAACACCCTGTTCTCTTAACATGAGAATCATTTCCCGAAACTCTCTCATACCCTTTGGGTCAAGTCCATTCATTGGCTCATCTAATACTAAGAGAGTAGGACGATGGATTAATGCCTGTGCCACACCCAATCGTTGGCGCATCCCTAGTGAATACGTTTTGACTTTTTGATTGATATATTCTTCTAAATGAACTTGGCGAATCAAGTCATCCATCTCAACTGCCGTCATTTTTGTCTTCGCCATGCGCTGGTATTGCATCAAATTCTCGTAACCAGTCAGATAATTGTAGAACTCAGGATTTTCTACAATCGCTCCTACCGAGGCAATGGCTGCTTTAAAAGACGTTTCTAGGGAATTCCCCATGATCGTAATTGAGCCTTTATTGTGCTTCATTAAGCCAACGATCATTCGAATAATCGTCGTCTTACCCGCACCATTCGGTCCTAATAACCCGACCACTTGCCCTTGTTCCACTGAGAAAGAAGCATTATCAATGATTTGCTTGGTTCCAATCAGTTTCGATACATTTTTCAGTGTTAGTATTTCTGTCATTTCATCCCTACTTCCTATTCGCTATTTTTTTACTTTCATGATAATAGTTATTACTACCATCCCACTAGAGTATTAAAAAGTCAACAGGAAAAAGAATGATCTTTTCAATTTGGTCTTCTTACTTCCGAATGAACTTCAAAGAATACGAGCCAGCTTCATCAAATTGGGATTTTAAATTAATGACATGATTTAATAAAAAATAAACGTAGTAGAAATCAAATTGTCATTTAACAAATGAGGGAATTGGACTGAACATATAAATTTATAAAGAGGTGTTTTCTCCGAAATGTGAATAATTCACCTGCTGCTAGGAAAACTGATGGAAACTTAGGCTGTCAAAAACCTGTTTATGCTTTTCGCTCCGAATTTTATGAATCTTTTCTTTCAAACGTTCCCAGTCACTGCTGGTGGGCTGACCATTCCAATAAAAAATCTCCATTTGTTTGTTTGCCCCTAGCTGGCGATAGATTGGGTAATCACTGATTAGAATATCTGGTTCATCAACTGAAGGAACATGCTGGATTGCTCGATGGGAGGTGTTCAACAATCGATTTTTGATCCATAATTCTTGTGTCTTGCCAAATTTCGATTGAATAGAAAAAGTTACTGGACGCTCATATTTAATAAAGACTGTTCGAACGAGCATGCAGTATTGAAAGATAAGACGATCATTCTTCTTTGCAAACCCGACAAGTGGAGGGATTTCTCTTTTTATTGCGATCAAAAATCGTCTCATCGTTGGTTACATGACTGGGAAATAAGCTTCAAGCTCACTTTCCCGCGTTTGTTTTCCAAACCCATCTATTTTATGTTCTGTTCCAAAAACTGATGAGTAGGAATGAATCATGAGTAAGTTGACCAATAAATAATTTTTTTCTTTCGGAGTGAGTGCCAAATCAAAGTATGCAGACAGTTTGTCAATAATGATCTCCTCAGTCGAATACTGCTCATTATCAAACCAATCCTGATGGATTTCAGTCAGATCCTCTTCCAAATATGTATTCATTACTGCAAACATAAAATAAAGAAAACTGATTTCTTCGTCCGTGAGATCACTCACAGCGTAAACATTTGCCTGAAAAAAAGGTGCCAGTATGCATTCGGTGAACTTTCTTTTAGTCATCAATGGATGCTCGAAAGTCGTTATTTCATCAGGAATTTCTACGATAAAATGTTGCTGTTTGATTCGCTGCAATGAAATAGCCAGCAGAGATAAAAATTTATTGCAATCAATTTTTCGCATGTAAGGAGCGTGACGCTCAATTTGAGTAGCAATAGTTTGCTTGTCCCTTATCGTTGCTAAAAGATCTGAATCCGTTTCATCAAACAACTGCCAATACATGACATGATAAAAATAACGTATGTAGTACTCTTTTCCTTCAAGTGGATTTCCTTTTCTTAAACTGTATGATAAATGATAATTTGCTAACACTTGATTCAATTCAGTCAATTTTCTTTGAATCGTCCGTAAACTGCTATATGTCTCTTGGCTTAATTGCTCTAATGAGTGGTACTTTCCCTTAAACAACAAATCAAGAAAGGTAAATCCGACAGTTCTTTCCACCAAGATTGCATAAACTTTGCTTAGCAGAAATCTAGGTGAAAATTCTATCTTGATAGTTTTTGATTCTGATTGATAATTAACCGTATACTCAGAATATTGCTCCTGAAATAGTTCTACCTGTTGAATAACAGACAATAGCTTGCTAGTTTTATAGTTAAACACAGCCATCAGCTCTTTGGTTGAATAAGTTGTTTGATTCCTTTCATAACAATAGGTGAGAAACTGGTTGATTTGTTTTTCTGTTGTGTCAAATAATACATGAAACACTGATTGACCCTCGCTTAAATAGTTATTCAAACTTTGCCTTCATTTAAGTTTGATTTCATCTGGACAAGTAAAAAGATCTTACAATATTGTAAGTTAGTGAATGTTTTGCGATCATACCACTTCAAAGGAACGATTGTCAAACTACCCGTCAAAGTCTTTTATTAAAAAATATCAGCTCAACAAATCTTGCGATTTGTTGAGCCGAATAAATTGTAACTGTTCATTTCTGGGGAAGAAATTTCCAATCATTTTGCTTGTGCTGCCTTTTTGCGACAATCTCTCAAGAGAGTTTACATGCCAATCTGTCTATTCTTTATTTACTTCATTATCAGCAGCGACCGCTTTTTTATTTACAATATTAAATGAACTTCTTAAATGTCTTGTAGTTTGACAATGTCTTTTTCTGTTCTGAGTGTTTGTCCTGCCACAATTAATTTTCATCATTATTATCGTATGAGGAAAGACTATTGGGATTGCTCGTCTCCTTAAGTATACTAGTGTCAATGCTGGAACTCTCAGAAGAAGACGGTAGATCAACAATAATCCATTTACTTGGCTTTAAATTCTCTATAGTTGTAACGTCACCATCGTAAACAATCACTAAATCCACTTTGTTTTTACACTTGATCTCAGACATTGGTAAATCTCCACGAATTCTTAAAAAATTCTCAATACCGGAAACCCATTCTACATTCGTTAAAGTCGTTTCACCAATGACCTTATTCTCAGTACCCTTACCATCCCAACCATAAGTTAACACTGCTCGAACCGATTTGGCTGATCGTGTTTTATTCGGACGAATAGGTATCGTGATCCACTTTGACTGCTCATCATAAATGATACGGTTCGTTCGTAAAGTCAAAGATAGTTTACCGGGAGCTCGTTCATTTGCCAAACTATCTATTTTAAAGAAAACAATAAATAAAATAATAAAAAAAGCAATCAACAAGGGGATTTTATTCATTTGCCTCACTTCCTAAATCTATTTCAGGTTAACTTGATAATGAGATTATAGTAGTTTTTTTAGGTAACCACGCGCCAAAAAAAAGACAGAATCAGGTGGAAATTGGCATTTTTCAGAAAACAACCAAAAAAGACTGACACAAGAAAGACAAAAAGTCGCAGTGAATTCTTCGAAAAATCCAGCAGCAAACTACCACTAACTAGATCAATATTTTGTCTCTTCTTATGTTCAGCCTTTTAAATCTGTAAGGATATTAGATTTGAAGCGATACATTCACACGTTCATCCAATCTCCAATTCATTTTTTCTTTTTATTTTCGTTTATAGATAACGTAAGAAATCAAAAGCATGCCCCCGAGAATCATCCATTTATCATTGGTCATTCCGGTTTGCGGTAATTGAGGATTCCCTCCATTCTTTGGCGGTGCCCCACTCTGACTTACTTTAGGAGCGGATAATGAAGAGTTGTCCACGCTATTACCGTTACTGTTGGAAGTCGCACTCTCGCTACTTGTGCTACTTGTTGTACTCTCACTGCTTGTGGTCGTACTTTCGCTACTTGTGCTACTTGTTGTACTTTCACTGCTTGTGGTCGTACTTTCGCTACTTGTGCTACTTGTTGTACTCTCACTGCTTGCGGTCGTGCTTTCGCTTGAAGTGCTCGTTTCTCCGGTACCACTGCCCCCGCCTCCATATTTCGGCGTGTAGCCAGTAGTTGTGTGGACTGCTGCTGAATCATTGATCAATGCTTGAATGGTTCCCTTGTTTGTATATTGCTCCAAAGACCCATCAGTTTCTGTTTTATAGGTGATATAGATTCTCTCACTCGTATCCCGCAAAGGAATTTCAAAAGTGCCGTCTGAATTAAGCATAATTGGGACTTGGTCAACATAAGTGGGATTAGTTACGCTTGGACCATACACCACTCGTGCCATGGTGCTGATCAATGCTTGATGGGGTCCAAGAGTATCAATGAATCTCCCATTTTTAATTGAAACCTTATTCGTATCATAAGAATTGATATAAATACGCCAATCAATCGTTCGTTTGGGTTCTTGTGTGCCTAGATACAGCCCTTGTTTCGTAAGTAATGCACCTGTTCCAGTATCCTCAACCCCTCGAATAAATAAAGGAATTGTCTTAATTCCATTAACTGTTTCAAAATCGAGTTGATTGATCTGATCGACAGTAATGTCTTCACTAAATTTTGTCCAAAAGTAAAAGTCTCCATGCACATTGTTGTTCTGCTCAACAAACTCAGTAAATACAAAAGTAAGCTGATTCCCAACTTGGGTGACATTTACTACTAAATGACCGTTCTCATCATACAGTTCATAGCTATTATTGACACCTTCAATCTCTACTGGGAGGATAATCGTCGCTTTGTCCCCGGCCTTTAAGTCACCTAATCCTTCGAGACTCCATTTGAGATCAATTTTGAAAGATTCGTCTTCATCTAAAGTCGTCACTTCTTGATTCTGACTATTGACAACGGATACGTCAGTGATTAAGTTTGCCCCCACATCCGTCTCTCCATATACGATTTCCATACCGGTAAAAATGGGGATAGTTAGCAACAGAGCAACAAGTACTTTTGCAATCTTTGAAAGCATGTGATCCCTCCCTGATAGTTAATAGGTCACCGCCAGTATAATTTACGGAAAATTCAGAAGCAAGTCATACGAACTGTGCGAGTTATATCACAAGGCAGGGCTTCACTTTCAAATTAATCATCTGCTTTTCACAGAAAAAAACCTATCACTCAAACAAAGCGATAGGTTTTGGAAAAAGACTGACTGATTATTCTGTTGGATCTGCATAGCGATCAATTTGTTGATTATAACGTAGTTGACAACAAATATAAAAAATAACTTGGAACAATAAGTAAATACCTACGATTTCACCATAGAACTGCCAAACGGGCAATTCAACTAATAAACGCAGTGCGGTCATCGCAACAGCAAAATGAATCATTGCCACGATAGTTGGCAAAAAATACATAACTTGTAGCTGATGACGCAGAATTTTATGCCGTTCTTTTGGTGAAACACCAAGCACATGCAAGGAGCGATGGTAAGCGCCGTCCTTGTCAAGATCCGCAAACAGGCGGAAATAGATGATTGATGCAGAGAAAATAAAGAAAACGGAGCCCAGTAAAACAGTGATCATTAAAATGAGACCATTGCCTTGACGTGTTTCCTGGAAAACTTTGTATTTTGATTGATAACCAATATGAGACGGAATGCCTTCAAGTGCTTTTGACCACTCTTCATCGGACATCTCGTTGACTTTGTCTGCTCCTAATTCATCGTAGATAGCGGATACTTTTTCATCTGTTTCTTTATTTTCTTGATCGATTTGCTGATTGATACCATCAATTAACGTAGGATCGTCTGCCCACTCGGGGTAATCTAACCAAACAAATCCTCCCGAATCTTCAGAATCACCAATTTCTTTTTGCCACTTCTCAAAAGTTTGATCAGTTACAACACCAAGGCCAAAATAGTTCAACGAAAGCATTGAGGGACTATGAACGATCGTCATATCTTGCTGAAAATCGCTATCTCCGCCAATTTCCAGCGGATACACATGTTGTCGTTGGCTTTGGTCAACCGACAACAGTTCTTTACGTCTTGAATAATTGCTGCTAAGTTCAAGCACTTGATCATCCATAACAGGTTCAGCTTTTTCTCCGATTTGGCTCATCAATTTGCGATAATCACTTTCTCGCATCAATGAAAATGCATTGTTCATGTAATATGGATCAGTAGCAATCGCTGGATTTTCAAGATTTGTGTAGGTCTCAATGAGATCCACTTGTTCCATAACCGGATGATAGCCTTGCGCTTCCAATTTTTCTTTCACTTCAAAAGCCTTCGTTTTACCTATTTCATCTTTTTCGTATTCCGAAAAAACATACGCTACACTAATTCCTTGAATCGAAGAAAACGAAGTGTTGCCAATCGCCATCATTACTGCTATTCCTACAAAAGCCACTGATGTACTAATGGCGATCAGACTGTACATTGCCGCATTGTCCCGCATACGAAAAATCCATTCACTAATCGTTAACAAGCGTGTTCCTTGTAAAAAAGAAGGACTTCTTTTAAGTTGTTTCAATAAGTAAACACTAAACTGATAGAAGGACAAGATCGTGCCTGCTACCGTCAACAAAACGCCTAATAAAAGAATCAAAAAACCGTCAGCTTTGAAAGAAAAATAAAACACACATCCGTAGCCGACAAAGAGCAAAAGCACCCCAAGGAATGCATAGATCCGACGACTCACAGGCTCCGGCCTGGGCTTCTCGTTTTCTTTGATCAATGATATGATCTTTTCCCCTTGTAAAGCACGCGTACTAAAAAATGAGATCAGCAGGAACATCAAAAGATACACGCCGATTGTTAATCCCAAACTAGTCAATGGAACCATAAAAGACAATCCGCGATTGAGATGCATCACATTCTGAGCAACAAGCAATAATAGCTTTGTTCCCAAAATTCCTAAGCCAACCCCTAGAAAGGTGGCCAGCGATCCTAGTAGCGCATTTTCAATAAATAGAATCCTTCGCAAATCCTTCTCTTCAATCCCTAAAATGAGATAGATCGCGAGATCGCGTTTGCGACGTTTTAAGAAAACAACAAAGGTGTACCAAAGAAACATCAAAGATAAAAATGCAATTACTACTAAAGCAACCGCTAATCCCATCTTAGCTAGACTGGAAATGGTATCGCTCGCTGACAAGTTTTCTTTTAGTTGCGGATGGAACAAAAGCAGACTAAATATATAAAAAACCATGGCAGCAAATGTACTGCTTACGAAATAAGCAGCATAGGTGCGGAAGTTACCTCTTAAATTACGAATGATCAACTGTCTGAAATTCATGACGGCGACCTCCTAGATGTGCAAGAACATCAAGAATTTTTTGGTAAAATTGTTGCTGATCACTTCCGCGATAGGCCTCATTGTAAAGTTTGCCGTCTTTGATGAAAACAACACGATCAGAGAAACTTGCGGAATAGGGATCATGGGTAACCATCATCGTTGTCACTTGTCGCTGTTTGTTCATTCGGCTCAAAATTTCCATGACATCACGGGCTGCTTTAGAATCTAGATTACCTGTCGGCTCATCCGCAAGCAACAGTTCTGGCTGATGTATCAGCGCTCGAGCAATCGCAACACGCTGCTGTTCTCCACCGGACAACTGATAGATCCGTTTTTTTCTTTTGTCATTGATTCCTAACTCTGTCAAAAGCGCTTCACAGCGCCGTTTCATCTCATCAACCGGTACTCGATCCAATGTTAAGGGCAGCATAACATTCTCTACCACATTTAGCGGAGACAATAAGTTATAATTTTGAAACACGAAACCTAACTGTCGGCGTCTAAACTCAGCAAGCTGTTGTTTTGGCAATGTCAGCGGTTGGGCGCCATTGATGATGACCGAGCCGGATGTTGGTTGATCCAGAGTCGCAACTAAATTCAGCATGGTGGTTTTACCACTGCCAGAAGGACCCATAATGCTAATAAATTCTCCGGCAGGCACTTTGAGATCAATTTGTTTCAACACTTCCACAGATACTTCACCAGTATACGTTTTAGTGATATTTTTCAACTCTAGTAAAGCCATAGCACTCACTCCTTTGCTGTCAGTGTAACAGGTTTTCTGAAACAAACTTATCGATTGTTTGAAAGATAACTTACAATTTTGTAAGTTTCGTTAGCTCTCGGGAAATTTTAATTGCAGGACAGTCCCTTGACCGACTTCAGAAGCAATCGTAACCGTAATCGAGAGTTTTTGACTAATGAGAGAGACTAAATAGAGTCCCATACCGGTAGCTTCTCCCCGCTGCCGTCCATTGTCACCGGTATAAAAAGGTCGGAACACCCGTGGCAAATCTGCCGCTGAAATGCCACAACCTGTATCTGTAATCGTCAGACTTCTGTTCGCATCATCTAATGCAAAAGTGACTGTTGCTTTCGGATTCGAGTATTTAATGGCATTACTGATCAATTGAAAAAGTAGAATCTGCAACCATTTTTTGTCTGTTGTTATCCAAAAATCAGTCTCATCCTTAATTTTCGGATAAATTTCATGCCGGATGAAATTGCGCTTCTGTTCACCGATGCTTTGCTTGATCAATGCTAATAAGGAGGTTGATTCAATCAAAAAGTCTTCTTCAAAATCTTCCAGACGAACAAAATTCAATGCTGTGGCTAATCCGCTTTTCAAACGATCCGTCTCTGCTAAAAGATCGTAAGGGTCAATTTGACTACTCTCTGCCATCAGTTCTAGGACTGAGACTGGTGTTTTCATTTGATGGACCCAGATATTCATAAATTTGATATGGGTTTGATGATGGGCATCAATCGCTGCTAGTTGCTCTTGTACATGATGATGGTCGTCATCTAAAAGCTTTTTGACTCTTCTAGCTAAGTAACCAGCGCTTCTTCCAGATAATCCTGTTTTTAGATAGTGGTAGAAACTGCGATTGGCGAGATAATCAATCGTGAAAACTCCTATCGCTAACAAGCCCACTAATAGTAAGCCATAGCCGATCACAAAACCATTGCGATACCCATCTAACCAAACGAGCAAAAGGATCAAAGCAATCGACATCCCAAATAAAGCAATTGCTGGTAATTGAACTTTCAAGTATTCTTTCATTCTGGTCTCCCTGCAATAAAAAGAGCATAACCCTTTCCACGAATCGTTTGGATTGGTTCATCAAGACCGAGACTTACCATTTTTTTTCGCAGACGACCAACATTTACTGACAATGTGTTATCATCTACAAAACGTTCATCGTCCCATAATTTATTCAAGATCTGTTCTCTGGAGACCATTTCTGGATAAGCCATCATTAATAAAGTAAGCAATTCTCCTTCACGAACAGTTAACACTTCTTCCTTTTCTAGATAATTCATCTTTAAAGCCTCAGGATAATAAATCAATTCCCCAGCTTTTAGTTGGCGAGCACGATTGCTCTGTGCATAGTCTCCATATACTCGCCGAATATGACTTTTTATTTTTGCTAAGAGTAATTCATAAGAAAACGGTTTGATCAGAAAATCATCTGCTCCATACTCAAGTGCCATCACTTGATCCATATTACCGTCACGAGCCGAAATAAACAAAATGGGTACCAAGGATTGCTCGCGGATTTTTTGACACCAATAAAAACCATCAAAAAAAGGTAAATTAACATCTAACAAAACCAAATCTGGCTCTATTCTATGAAATTCTTCCAAGATCTTTTCGAAATCCTGCGGAATAAAGGTCTCGAAGGCATAGCGAGACAGCTGACTTTCAATCATTTTGACTAATGACTTGTCATCTTCAATTAGAAATATTTTCACAGTGCACCTCCTGAAGTACTTCTAGTTTACCAAAAGCAACGGATCACTTCCTTAAAAAAATCAGAAAAAGATTGTCTACTTATTTATTGTAAGCAAAATGATTTTATAGTATACTATTTCTCGTGACATGTTAAATATATCTAAAAGGTGGAAAATTGATGAAAAATGTTTTAGTTGTAAAAGCAAATAACCGTCCTGACGGAGTATCTGCAAAAATGTTCGATACTTTTGTAGAAAATCTAGATCGAACAGCAGTAGATGTAGTTACTTTTGATGTTTACGCACAACCAATGCCTTATATCGGACAAACATTGTTCGAAGCATTCGGAAAATTAGCACAAGAACAAGAATTAAACCAAGAAGAACAAGAATTGATGACCGTCCGTCAAGATGTCATGAATAAATTTGCAGCAGCAGATACGATTGTCTTTGCATTTCCTATGTGGAACTTGACGATTCCTGCGGCATTGCACACATTTATCGATTATATTTTCCAAGCCGGTTTCACTTTCTCCTACAATGAAGATGGATCTATGAACCAATTATTGAAAGACAAAGAAGTTGTCTTGTTAAATGCTCGTGGCGGTGTTTACTCAGGTGAAATGAGCGGTATGGAAAGTGCTGTTACATTTATGGAAAAAGTATTTGGTGGTATGTTTGGCATGACGATCAGCGATGAAGTAATCATTGAAGGTCACAATGCAGACCCTTCAAAAACAGAAGAAATCATTGCAGCCGGCCTAGAAAAAGTGGCAGAAGCAGCAAAAAAATTCTAATAAAAAATTAAAAATCTCAGGAATGATAAGCGAACCAACAATGCGAACTAGCAGTTATGGGACAGCTTTATTCCTGAGATTTTTTTATTACTGTTAAACAAGACCGTCTTTCCAATCAAGTGGTAAAAGCTGAGCAAGCGGCAGACTGCCCGCCTTCGTCAAGACTTGCGCAGAAAGATTGTCTTCAGACAGCTGACTGAGAAACTCGCGGCAACGACCACAAGGTGAGATCGGATGCCCCTGCCAGTCCACAGCCACAACTTTTGCAATATGATGTTCTCCCGCAGTGATCATAGCTGCTGCAGCGGCATGTTCTGCACAAAAACCCATAGAACAACTAGTGTCAATGCACACTCCAGTAAAAACGTTCCCTTCTCTGGTAAGGATGGCTGCTGCAACACCGCCGGATTCTGCCCAGGGAGACAGTTTTCTTGGTGCAATCTTCGCTTGGGCGAAAGTAATCAATTCATCAAACTCCATCTATTCCTCCTGCTAAACCCATTCTTTCTTTAATAATCGAAACAGTTCCAAACTAGGTTAGACTTTTTTTACGCCATAGGATAATGTGGTTCATTGCTCCATGATCTTAGTCAACAAGTCTGGATCAAACGTTTGTTGCTGCAGCATGGCGATTTCAAAACCATAAGGAGCTTTTTTATTCTTTTTGTCTTCTCCAACATAAGGGGTTTCTAAAATTTTAGGGAGTTGTTTCAATTGTTCATGATGGACGATTTTATTCAATGCTTCAAAACCAATCGTTCCAAAACCAATATTCGCATGCCGATCTTTATGGCTGCCTTGGGGATTTTTGGAATCATTGACATGGATTACTTTTAAACGTTCCAGTCCAATGACCTTATCAAACTCATTTAAGACACCATCAAAATCTTCTTTGACGTTATATCCAGCATCATTGGTGTGGCAAGTATCAAACGTCACCGAAAGCTTCTCATTCAGCGTAACACCATCAATAATTGCAGCAATTTCTTCAAAACTGCGTCCGATTTCCGTTCCTTTACCAGCCATCGTTTCTAAAGCAATCTGAGCCGTTTGCCCTTTTTCCAAGACTTCGTTCAATCCTTTGATGATTTGCTTGATACCTGCTTCTGGCCCTGCACCAACGTGAGCTCCTGGATGCAATGTGATTTGCGTTGCGCCCAATGCCTGTGCTCGTTGAATCTCCGCTTGTAAAAACGACACCGCAAAGCCAAAATTTTCTGGTTTGATGGTATTTCCCAAATTAATGATATAAGGTGCGTGGACAACAATATTCGAAATGCCTGCTTTCGTCATGAAATCTTGTCCAGCAGCAATATTCATCTCTTCAATTTTCTTACGACGGGTATTTTGTGGAGCCCCCGTATAAATCATAAAGGTAGTTGCTTGATAGCTTGCTGCTTCCTCTGCCGCTCCCAGCAACATTTTTTTCCCACTCATGGAAACATGTGATCCAATTAACATTGATTGTCTTCCTCCTAAAAATAAGTCTTGTCTATTATGCGAAAAAACATTCATTCACGCTAGTTTTTTGCTTGCCGTTTTCTTTGACTTTATCCACTATATTAAGCCAATCCAAATAAAATCAGTACGAGTGTCATGAGAGGCAAACTAATCAAGAAACTGATAGAAGACACAAAGCCGACTGCCTCTTCCTCCATACCTGCCAATACAGAATTGATCACACCGAATAAAGGAATTGGAGCAAATACCAGTAAACACAACACGGGCTTCAAAAAAGCGGGAAGAGGTAAAAAGAAAAAGCAGAGAAATAATAGCAAACCGATTCCATAACGCAAACTCAAAATCTTTCCTACCGTTGCAGCAGCATGTTTCGGTAAACGAAAATCTAAAAACAAACCAATCATGAACATCGATAGAAAGGTATTGGCATTACCGATAGGTTGGACTAGCTGGATCACCCCTTGCGGTAATGAGAGCCCAAAGCTGCGAATCAGCAACATGAATAAATAGCAAGTAAAGGTTGGCGATCGTAATAAATTAAGAATGATTTTTCCTGGCTCAAAAACTGTCCGTTTCCCGATTAGATACTCAATCAAAATGGTGGTGCCTCCTGCCAACATAATACTGTTACCCATATCAAACAATGAAATCAAGGGGATTCCTAATGGATAAAAACTTTGTGCAAAAGGAATCGCGAAATTTCCGATATTGAATCCGGAGCCACAATACATCGAAAACTGACGTAACACATCATTCTCTTTTTTGGTTAGGAAAAAGGCAGTCATAATCTGCACGAACGTGATGATTACCGCAATTAAAATTAATGCCAGTGCGTCCATTTGGATCTGCATATCGGCAAGATTAAGAATGATTGCTGCTGGCAGAGTGACATTGAGGATCATCCGAGACAGAATAGATCCATCCGCTTTTGATAGGACCTTTAGCTGTTTAAGAAAATACCCCAAAAAGATCATTGCAAAGAGACCAGCGGCATTCAAAAATAATTGTCCCATAAACGATCTGTTTCCTCCTCTATTGATTTGAAAAAAAGCGAACCCACTCAGCGGTTCGCTTTTTACTCATTTCACTCTCTAGCAACTGGCTAAAATGTCAACAAGAAATATTTTTTCTTCCCACGGCGAATAACAACATATTTGCCGCCGATACGGTCTTCTTCGTTGATCACGTAATTTAAGTCTTGTTGGCGTTCGCCATTCACATAGATTGCCCCGTTTTGGATATCTTCCCGGGCTTGTCGTTTCGATGCTTCGATTTTCGAAGTAGTCAACAATTCTACAATGTTTAACTCATCATCATTCGAGACTTGATAGGTTGGGACCCCTTTGAATCCTTGTGCAATTTCGTCAGCAGACAGTCCTTTGATATCCCCATTGAACAAGCTTTCAGAAATATGAACAGCTTGCTCATATGCTTTTGCACCATGAACTAATGTGGTCACTTCTTTGGCCAACGCTTTTTGGGCAACTCGTGTTTCTGGTGCAGCTAAGAATTCTTTTTCAATTGCTGCAATTTCTTCAAGGGATAAGAAAGTGAAGTATTTCAAGAATTTCACAGCGTCACGGTCATCCGTATTGATCCAAAACTGATAAAATTCGTAAGGTGTTGTTTTGTCGGCATCTAGCCAAACTGCATTCCCCTCAGTTTTACCAAACTTGGTACCATCTGCCTTAGTAATCAAAGGCATCGTCAAACCAAACCCTTGGACTTCTCGTTCGCGACGTAGCAGTTCAATTCCTGACGTGATATTTCCCCACTGGTCACTGCCTCCAAGTTGCAATAGACAGCCATGTTCATCATAAAGATTTAGGAAGTCATAGGCTTGCAGCAATTGGTAAGCAAATTCGGTATAAGAAATTCCCGTTTCAATGCGGCGTTTTACGCTTTCTTTGCTCATCATGTAGTTGATGGTAAAGTTCTTCCCCACATCACGTAGGAAATCGATCAATTTTAATTCGCCTAACCAGTCATAATTATTGGCTAAAATTGCTGGATTCGTTTGATCCTCAAAGTCAATAAAACGAGACAATTGATTTTTGATACTTTGAGACCATTCCTTGACGGTATCTAATGTATTTAATTGCCGTTCTTGGTCCTTGAAAGATGGATCCCCAATCATCCCTGTTCCTCCGCCTACTAATGCAATAGGAACATGCCCTCGTTGTTGGAAACGGCGCAGCATCAAGATCGGTAAAAGATGGCCAATGTGCAAACTATCAGCGGTTGGATCAAACCCAATATATAGTTTCACAGACTCTTCGTTTAATTGTTTGATCAATGCACTTTCGTCAGTAGTCTGATGAACCAGACCACGACTTTTTAATTCTTCAAAAAAGTCTGAACTCATTTTTTTTCCTCCTAAATCATTACTCACTGTTCATATTAACTGAAAATCCGCCTAAAGAAAAGCCTTAATCCCATTTTGGATCAATCCCGTATTTGTTATAATTTGATTGTGATAACGAGCAAAACTATCCAAGTGCGTTGATTTTTGCTATAATACAACGGAATCTATTCTAATATCATTGAGGTGACCATTTTTGCCCCAAAATAAGAAAAAACAACCAAAATCTCCAAGTACGAAAAAGAGCTGGTTTTATTTCAATATCAGCTTGCGCGTGCTCCATTCGCTCTTTTTAGTCGCAATTTCCTTTTTGATTCTGGGCGGTTCACTCGCACTAGGTATCGGTGTTGGCTATTTTGCATTTTTAGTAGAAGATACCGCTGCCCCGTCAAAAGAAGAACTGCAGCAAGAATTAACCGACATCACAGAGACTTCACAGCTAGCTTATGCGGATGGTAGTAAAATCGCCACGATTCGATCAGATCTGATGCGTACATCGGTTTCTTCAGATAAAATTTCTGATTATCTCAAAAAAGCGATCATTGCAACAGAAGACGAATATTTCAATCAGCATAATGGCGTCGTTCCTAAAGCGGTCGTCCGTGCCCTCCTCTCTGAAGCAACTGGCTTTGGTGGTGGCGGTGGATCGACATTAACTCAGCAATTAGTCAAACAGCAAATTCTCTCAAGCGAAACTACTTTTAAACGCAAAGCAAATGAGATTCTCTTGGCGATGGAAGTCGAAAAGTTTTTCTCTAAAGATGAGATAGTCACAATGTACTTAAATATTTCACCATTTGGTAGAAATAATAAAGGGCAAAATATTGCCGGCGTGCAAGAAGCGGCCCAAGGAATATTTGGCGTCAATGCTGCCGATCTTACACTGCCCCAAGCTGCTTTTATTGCTGGATTGCCACAAAGCCCGATCGTCTATAGTCCGTACACGAATACTGGTGAAATCAAAGAAAATCTCAGTGCCGGTTTAGATCGAAAAGACTTCGTCCTCTTTAGTATGTATCGTAATCATGACATCTCAAAAAAAGAATACGACGAAGCAATGGCTTATGATTTGAAACAAGACTTCAAAAAACAAGAAGCCATTGAGCAGACCGATCAGAGTTTCCTCTATTATACGGTTCTCAATGAAGCCAAAGATATCATCGCTAAACAATTGGCGGACGAAGATAAAGTTAGCGCAGAAGAATACAGTAAAGAAGAAACCTATCAGAAATATTTAGAATTAGCACAACAAAAATTAGTCAATGGTGGTTACACAGTTACCTCTACCATTGATAAAAACATCTATAATGCCATGCAAGACGCTGTGTCCAAATATGGCTATATGCTGGATAACTGGGGCGATGCGCCCATTGAAGTTGGGAATGTCATGATGGATAATGCAACAGGCCGTGTGCTTGGGTTCATTGGTGGTCGCGATTATCAGCAAAATCAATTCAATCATGCGTTCGATGCCCAAAGACAAGCTGGATCAAGTATTAAGCCAATGCTCGTTTACGGTCCTGCCATCGATGAAGGCTTGATGGGTTCTGAATCAATGGTCTCTGATTACGCAGCTAAATGGCGCACTGGTGAAAATGCGGATGAACCAATCGTTAACGCGACAAATAAGGGAACCAATACCTTTATGTCGATTCGAGAATCATTAGAAGTCTCTAGTAATATCGCTGCGACAAACATTTTTCAAGACATTTGGGAGCAAGAAGGTGACCCATTCTTCTCTTATAAGAATTATTTGAGCAAGATGAACTATCCTGAAGACAATAGTTGGGCTTATGAGTCTGCTCCTTTAGGAGTCACCAACGTAACTGTTTTAACTCAGACCAATGGATTCCAAACGTTAGCAAACAAAGGCGTTTACCAGGAAGGTTATGTGATCGAATCGATCAAGAACAATGAAGGCGAAGTCTTGTATCAGCATGAACAAAAACCAGTTCAAGTCTTCTCTGAAGCAACAGCATCAATCATGAATGACATGATGCGCAGTGTAATTGACGAACAAAAGACGTCTAACTTTAAATCCGTTGTTAGTGGTCTGGATTGGAACCTTGGAAATGCCGATTGGGTCGGTAAAACAGGTTCGACAAACAATTGGTCCGATTCTTGGCTCGTGGTCTCAACTCCTTCCATTACCATCAGTAGCTGGTCTGGTCGTGATGACAACAAAGCCACCGATAGTAGTGCCGGAACACGTACCGCTCAATACATGGCTTATTTGATCAATCGCATTTATCAATCCGACCAGAAGGTCTTTGGAGTGGATAAAAAATTCGAGTTATCCGATGATGTCAAAAAGATCAAAGTGTCTAAGGCTACAGGAACACTTCCAGGCGGCACGGTCACAGTAGATAACACAAGAAGAACCAATCCAAGCGACACAGTCACTTCGTATTGGACAAAAAGCGGTCCCAAAGAAGCATCCTTTGAATTTGGGATTGGCGGATCGAATGCCAATTATGCAGATTATTGGAAGAAAATCGCCCCTAGCCGAACAACAACATCTACTTCTACCAATACAGCCACGAACAATGGCTCTAGAAGTACCAATAAAGAAGAAAACGCCACGAACAATAACAATAATCAAAAAGAAGCAGAAAAAACGGAAGAAAAGAAAAACGAGCAGAAAGAGGATGACTGATTACGTCATCACAGTCATTTGCCAAAATCTGTTTTACCTGAAGAACGGGAAGCACATCGTTGCTCCTGTTCTTTTTTATATCTATATGTAAATAAAAAAACCGCTCCTAAGAACGGTTTCTTCTTTTTTCTCACTTATTTCGTTGAACTCTTTTCAGAGATACCATATGGTAAAACAATTGTTTTTTGTTCTACTTCTTCTTTGTTCATCATTTTCGTTAGTAAACGCATCGCTACAGCACCCATGTCATATAAAGGCTGTGTCACGCTAGATAAACGTGGACGGGCAGCTTCTGCCAATAAAGAATTGTTGCTTGTAATGATTTCAAATTCTTCAGGTACTTTGACACCTCGGTCAATCAAACCGTCTAGAACACCGATAGCAAGTTCATCGTCTGTTACATATGCCGCTGTCGCTCCACTGTTCATGATTCGTTCAACTAATGCCAAGCCTTCTTTAAAGCTATAAGGCGCTTCAAAAATCAAGCCTTCTGAATAGTCTAAGTTGTTTTCTTTTAACGCTTCTTTATACCCTTTCAACCGGTTTTGACCGTTGATTGGATCAATCAATGCACCGCTGACAAAAGCGATCTTTTGATTGTTTTTGGCTAGTAAACTTACTGCATCTTTCGTAGCTGCTGTATAATCAATGTTCACGCTCCCCACTTGTTCATCGGGATCGATTGAGCCAGCAAGTACCACTGGTGTTTTTGAACGCGAAAATTCGCCACGGATTTCATCAGTGATCCGATGACCCATGAAAATCACACCGTCTACTTGTTTTGCCAAAAGATTGTTCAGTACGTTTACTTCCTTCATACTATCGCCATCGGAATTCGCCAAGATAATGTTGTATTTGTACATCGTTGCTACGTCATCGATCCCACGAGCCAATGAAGAAAAGAACATATTGCTGACATCGGGAATGATTACACCGACTGTAGTTGTTTTTTTGCTAGCCAATCCTCGTGCAACAGCATTTGGACGATAATCTAAGCGGTCAATGACTTCCAGAACCTTCTTACGTGTCGCTGGCTTAACATTTGGATTGCCGTTCACGACACGAGAAACCGTCGCCATCGAAACATTTGCCTCACGAGCAACATCATAAATCGTAATTGTTTGTTTTTCCATGATATATCTCCCTTTATTCTGTTTTCAGAAAATCTTATTTACATTTCTTTGATAGAATAGCAAATTTTTTGCGAATATGCAACCGTTTTAATTCCGCTTTCATGAAAACTTAGTCAATTTTACATATTTACGGACAAGCATTCTCCAGTAAAGCGTGCTAAAATGGAGAAAGAATACTTGAAAGAAGGTTTTTTCATGAATAAAGAAAAAATACAAGAAATGACAACGTGGTTAGCCAACAATCAAGCTGAGGTCGCTTATATCTCAAATCCTTCAACGATTGCCTATTTTTCAGGTTTCAAGAGTGAACCTCATGAACGCGTATTAGCACTCTTTCTTTCACCTGATAAAGACCCTTTCCTATTTACACCAGCTTTAGAAGTTGAAGAAGCTAAAAATAGTGGCTGGCCCTACGATGTGATTGGTTATTTAGATAGTGAAGATCCTTGGAAAAAAATCTGTTCAGAGCTAGAATCTCGTTATCACCTCAAACGATTAGCACTAGAAAAGAATGATTTGACTGTTGAACGTTTCGAAGCATTGAATGGTTTCCTTCCAGGAACTGATTTTTCACTTGATATCACTCCTGTGATCCAGAAAATGCAATTAACCAAAACAGCAGCGGAAATCGACACATTGCTTGAAGCAGGTAATTGGGCAGACGTCGCTTTTGAGATTGGTTTTTCTGCTGTCAAAGAAGGTATTTCTGAAATGGAGATCGTTGCAGAGATTGAATATCAACTCAAAAAACGCGGCGTTTCCCACATGTCCTTTGATACGACGGTCTTAGCAGGTGCCAATGCTGCAAGCCCTCATGGGGTTCCAGGTAAACAACAAATCAAACCAAATGAACTAGTTCTCTTCGACCTAGGTGTGATCTGGAATGGCTATTGCAGCGACGCAACGCGTACCATTGCCTATCACGAGCCGACTGAATTGCAACGAAATATCTATGATATCGTCCTTGAAGCGGAACTGACTGCCCAAGCAGCTGTTAGACCAGGCATTACTGCGGGTCAACTGGATGAAATTGCTCGTGGGGTCATCGAAAGTCATGGATACGGTGAATACTTCAATCATCGATTGGGTCACGGGATCGGCACAACGGTTCATGAATTTCCATCATTGATTACCGGGAATGATTTGGTGATTGAAGAAGGCATGTGTTTTTCCATCGAACCTGGGATTTACATTCCTGAACAAGTCGGTGTTCGTATCGAAGATTGTATCTATGTTACTGAAACTGGTTGTGTGCCGTTTACAAAAACTGCAAAAGAGCTACTAGTATTGAATTAAAAAAGGAGATGGATTATGACGCAAAATGTATTGGTTTTAGGTGGGACACGCTTTTTTGGCAAACATCTCGTCAATGAACTGCTTACACAGGGTGCGAACGTAACGATTGCTACTCGTGGAAAAACACCAGACTCATTTGGTCCAAAGGTAACTCGATTGATTTTTGACAGAGAAGATGAAGACAGTATCCGATCTGTTTTGACAAAAGAAACTTATGATGTGATTTACGATAATATCGCCTATACCTCCAATGATATTGATATTTTGATGCGTCATGTCACTACCGAACGCTATATTGTCACAAGCTCTATGTCTGTTTATCCAACTTTCCATGACAATCTGGTCGAAAAAGATTTTGATCCAACAGCACATGCTTATCGTCTTGTGACCTCAGAACAAGTGAACTATGCAGAAGGAAAACGCAGTGTCGAGGAGATTTTAAGCCAAAAATACTCACAAAATTCGGCATTTGTCCGCTTTCCTTATGTGGTGGGAATTGATGACTATACCAAACGGTTGTCTTTCTATATTCAATCCGTTTGTCAAAAAAAAGCCATGTTTATTGACAATCTTTCCCATCAAATGAGTTTTATCGATTCTAAAGAAGCAGGAAAATTTTTAGCATTTTTAGGAACCAGTTCCTTTACAGGACCCGTCAACGCTGCTGCTAAAGGTACCCTCTCACTGGCAGAAATTTTAGCTTATGTCTCAAAAGAGACTGGCATTGACCCACTTTTATCACCTACCGGAGAAGCCGGGAAATACAATGGCACGCCAGAATATTCGATAAATGTAGCACTAGCTGAAGCAAATGGCTTTCAATTCTCCCAACTATCTGATTGGATCTACTCACTATGTGATCAAGAGATCAAAAATGCTTAACTATGTGCGCCTTCGCTAAAAAAAACACATCCAAACTAGAAATAAATGCGTCTGTGATCTGTTTGATCGCAGGAACCGTGTTGTCACGGCTCGGCATTTTATCTTCGTTTGGATGTTTTTTTGCTACCGATTAAAAGCAGCTCCTTTAACTTTCAAAAGAGAAAGATTATGCTTCTGGATTATTTTTTTCCATTTTATCTTTTAATTCTTCTTTGACTTCTTCAAAATCTTCTTTCGCATCTTTGGCTTCTGATTTTGTTGTTGCTTTTACATCAGCCGCTTTTTTATTTGCTTCATGTTTCAATTCGTTTGCTGCTGATTTTGTTTCTTTTGCAGCATCATCTACGATTGGTTTGGCCTCTTCTGCCCCTTCTTTTACCGTTTCCTTCATGTCTGCAGCGGAAGATTTTGCATCAATAAAAATGTCTTCTGCTGTTTCTTGGACGTCTTCATGAAGATCACTAGCAGAATTTTTGACTTCGTCAGCAGATTTTTTGAAGCGCTCAGATAAATCTCCTGCCTGTTTTTTTAATTCTTCAACTGTATCGCTAGAAGAACTAGCTGCATTATCTTTTAAGTCATCTACTTTTGCAGTCAATGAATCAGTAAAACCTGAAGCTTGTTCGCCAAGTTTAGCTGCTTTATCTTTAGCGATCTCCACTAAATCGGTACTTTTATCTTTAGCCATATCACCATAATCAGAAGCTTTATCCAATAAATCATCGGCTTGTTTGGCTAGTTTGTTTCGCAAGTTTTTACCTGACTCGGGTGCTAATAACAGGGCTGCTACCGCTGCTGCTGTCCCACCAATTACTGCACCTAATAGAAATCCACCTTTTTTACTCATTGAAATTCCTCCTCTTATTGTTGTTTGTTACGGTCTTTGAAAAATTTCATTGCTGTTTGACCTACTTTACCAGCAACAGTTGCTTTAGCCGTTGTTCGACCTAAACTGCCAACTCGCGAGACCAAGTTCTTTCCTGAACTATTCAATTCAGAGACGCTGGTACTTAAATCTGCTACTGCAGTAAAGAGCGGATCAATGGTCGCAACTTTGCCATTTACATCCTGCAGCAATTCATTGGTCTTAACCAACAATCCCTCCACTTCTTTTGAAAGGATATCTACGTCTTGGGTGATGACTCGAATCGTGGTATTGGCTTCTTCCACTGTTTTGTCCACTTTGGTCATCGTTTTGCTTACTTGCATCAATAATCGTACAACAAAAACGACAAGTACGACGAATGCAATCGCAGCGATCAATGCTGCAATCTCTCCTCCTGTCATAAAATGTCTCCTTCCCCTTTTACTTATATTAAGAATAGCATTTCAAACGGCGTTCTACAAATAAAAGACTAGCGAATTTTGTTTTTTTTACTAAAATCTATCCGCTTTCATACAAAACCAAAAAAATGCCGAACAACTTTGATTGATCGTCAGTTGTTCGGCAAGCGTTCTTCTTACTTGTTCTCTTTTGTTGGTTTTGGCTGGGTTGCTGTTTTTTCAGTTGGTGTTAATTCTTTACTCAATTCAATCAAGTATTCTTTTAGACTGTCTTTGACTTCTGGGTGTTTCAAGCCATATTCAATGCTTGTCTTCAAGAAACCAAATTTATCACCAACATCATACCGTTTACCAGTAAATTGGCGAGCAAATACGCGTTGTGTTTTATTCAACGTATCAATAGCATCAGTCAACTGAATCTCATTGCCGGCACCTGGTTTTTGATTAGCTAAGATATCAAAAATTTCTGGGGTCAACAAATAGCGGCCAATAATTGCCAAATCACTAGGCGCTTTGTCTGGAGCAGGTTTCTCCACAAAGTTCTTCACGTTGTATAATCCTTTATCAACTTGCATGCCAGGATCAATAATCCCATATTTTGATGTGTCTTCATGCGGAACATCCATCACAGCAATCGTTGAAGCATGCGTTGTTTCGTAATCATCGATCAATTGCTTCGTTAATGGGACTTCATCTTCCATCAAGTCGTCGCCAAGCATTACCACGAAGGGCTCATTTCCTACAAAGGCTCTTGCTTGTAGGACAGCATGCCCTAACCCTTTAGGATGTGATTGACGAATGAAGTGAAGATTAACATCTGTGGTTTCTTCGACCAATTTCAATAATTCAGTTTTGCCTTTTTCTTGCAGATTCATTTCTAGTTCTAAGTTTGCATCGAAATGGTCTTCAATTGGGCGTTTTGCTTTTCCGGTAACGATCAAAATATCTTCGATCCCTGATTGTAAAGCTTCTTCAACAATAAATTGGATCGTTGGTTTATCAACGATCGGCAACATTTCCTTAGCCATTGCTTTTGTTGCCGGTAAAAAACGGGTCCCTAATCCTGCTGCTGGAATAACTGCTTTTTTTACATTCATTTGTCTCTCTCCTTATCGTTACTTTTCAAGCGTAAACTCGTTCTCTTCTTTGCCATCTCTCAGCATGATTTCTTTGGCTGCTTGTTCAATTGCTTTTCCTTCATAAAGAACGGAATATATGGTTTCGGTGATTGGCATTTCAACACCTAAAGCTGCTGCCAGTTCTCGCGCTGCTTTTGTCGTCGCTACACCTTCAACGATCATTCCCATGTTTTCTAATACTTCATCCAAACTGTGTCCTTTACCAAGTAAGTTTCCCGCACGCCAATTTCGTGAATGAACACTCGTACAAGTCACAATCAAATCACCAACACCACTCAAACCGATAAAGGTCAATGGATTGGCTCCCATAGCTACTCCTAGTCGGCTGATTTCAGCTAACCCGCGGGTCATGATCGCCGCTTTTGCGTCGTCTCCAAAGCCTAAGCCAGCAATTGCTCCCGCACCGATTGCGATAATATTTTTTAATGCTGCACCAGTCTCAACCCCGATTACATCATTGTTCGTATAAATACGGAAATAGTCATTCATGAACAATTCCTGCACATATTTTGCTGATTCTTCATTTTCACTCGCTGCAGTAATGGTAGTAATATCATGGACAGCCACCTCTTCTGCATGAGAAGGTCCAGATAACACAACAATATCTTGTCGTTTCTCTGTAGGAATCTCTTCTGCCAAAATTTCAGATATTCTCTTGTGACTTCCTTGCTCTAATCCTTTCGATGCATGGATGATCACGGGACGATTGGTTGCCTTTTCGGCAAACTCTTTAGCGACCGCCCGAATTGCTTTCGTCGGTACAACGAAAAGAATGGCATCTGCATCAGTGATCGCTTCTTCAAGAGCCTTAACACCTAAAATATTTTCTGGTAGCTTCAAATCCGGCAGATAATGACGATTCGTATGGTACGTATTGATTTCATCGATTTGAGCTGGATTGTTGCCCCAAATTTTCACTTCATGACCATTCTCGGATAACACTTGCGCAAGCGCAGTCCCCCAAGAGCCAGGGCCTAATACGGCTATTTTTTGTTTCACGATGGAAACCTCCTCTGTTCATTTACAATAAAACTTCACTCAATCATTTTACCATAGTTGCCGAAAAATAACTGCTAGATTACATATTCATTTTCTCCATAGGAACGGTTATAATCTTTTACTTTTGTTTTTTTACGGCGCCAGATCAAGACGATGATTGCACCAAAGAATAACACAGCTGATAAGACTTGCGATACTCGGATCGGTCCAAACAAGTACAAACTATCCGTTCTCATTCCTTCAATGAAGAAGCGTCCAAAACCGTACCAGATCAGATACCCTAGGAAGACTTCGCCTTCTTTTAAAAGTCCTTTTTTCTTACGGAGTAAGACCAAAACAATAAAACCTAAAACATTCCAGACAGATTCGTATAAGAATGTTGGTTGTCGATAAGCTCCATCGATATTCATATTATCAATAATAAAATTAGGTAGATGGAGACTTTCTAGAAAGGAACGGCTGACTTCTGCGCCGTGAGCTTCATGATTCATGAAATTCCCCCAACGTCCAATTCCTTGTGCCAACAACACGCTAGGTGCTGCAATATCCAAAAAGGTCACTGGTGAAATAAAATTGCGTCGGCAAAAGAAATACAGCCATATTCCTCCAGCGATCAAAGCCCCATAGATTGCCAATCCCCCAGAACGAGTATTGAAAATTTGAATTGGATCTTTCAAATAAGGTTCTAAATCAAATAGGACGTAATACAGTCTGCCCCCGATAATTGAAACTGGCAAGCCAATCAACATAAAGTCCGTTACATCATCGGCCTTCAATCCCACACGGACTGCTTCTCTCGTACTCAACCACATCGCAATGATGACACCGGAGACAATAATGATCGCATACCAATAGATCGGCAGACCGAACAACTCAAAAGCAACACGATTTACTAAAGCTAACATATAAACTGTTCCTCTCTAATTTCCAGAATTTTCTTCGATCAACTGTGTCAATCGATTCTCAAACGTTTGTGTCGCATCATAACCCATTGTTTTTGCCCGGAAATTCATGGCTGCAACTTCAATAATGATGGCGACATTTCGTCCGGTTTTTACTGGAATCTTGATTTGCGGGATATCTACTTCACCAATCTGAACAGTTGTATCATCCGTACCTAAGCGATCATATTTTTTATCTTTAGCCCACGCTTCAAGGTAAACTGCCAACTGCACTTGCATATAGCCTCTGACTGCACTGGCACCAAATAAGTTCATGACGTCGATAATTCCGATTCCGCGAATTTCAATTAGATGTTGGAGGATTTTGGGCGGTTCTCCCACCAGTGTCAGTTCATCTTGCTTATAAACATCTACTCGATCATCAGCAATCAGCCGGTGTCCACGCTTGATCAACTCTAATGCCGTCTCGCTTTTCCCGATGCCACTATCTCCTTGAATCAAGACACCTAATCCATAAACATCTACCAAAACTCCATGTACGCTTGTTCGAGCTGCTAATCGTCCATCTAAATAGCTCGAAAGTTCACCTAGCAATCGTGAAGTTGAAATAGGCGAACGCAAAATTGCGATATTGTGCTCTGCACAAGCTTGGATCATTTCCTCTGGGATAGCCAATCCTCTGGAAACAATGAATCCAGGTGTATCTTCTGAACACATTTTACGCAAGACCATCAACCGCTCTTCCGGCATCATTCGTTCAGCAAAAGTAATTTCTTTACTTCCAAATAGTTGTAATCGATCATGGGAATAATAATTGAAATAGCCGGTCAATTCCAACCCCGGTCGCGAAATATCCCCGGTGATGATTGTCCGTTCCAAACTTGTTTCATCCCCTTGGACGATCTCTAAGTTCAAAGCCTCAGCCAACTCATTGACCTTGACGGTTTCTGTCATAATAGTCCCTCTCTTCATCTCCATTGATTCTTCAGCTGCTTCTTTTTCGCAAACTGTTCCTCTCTATTTTATCATTCTATCTTAAAACTTACTACACGTGTTATTGGAACTACCTATTTCTTTTTATTTTATGCTATTATTTTTAAAGAGGAGGGATTTAATTGAAATTTTCAGACTATACTTACGTACGACCAGATTTTGATTCTTACAAACACAATTATTTGGAAGCGTTACACAACCTTGAGGAAGCAGCCAACCTTGAATCTGCGAAAGCAGCCATCGATGAATTGAATTATTTGCGGGGAACGATCGACACGGCAGTCAACTTGGCTTCAATTCGACACTCAATTGATACGACGGATCCGTATTATGAAGCAGAAGATACATTTTGGAATGAGTACCAGCCTCATTTTGAATCACTGGATTTTCGTTTCTACCGTTGTCTACTCGCTTCACCGCTAGTGGAAGAATTAAAAACTATCTATCCAGAAACGTTCTTTTTATTTGCTGAAAGTCGCGTGAAGTTATTTGATGAATCACTGATCGAATTATTCCAAAAAGAGAATCAACTGACTTCTGATTATGGCAAATTGATTGCTTCCGCCCAGCTGGAGTTCCAAGGAGACAGCTATACCCTTGCACAACTACGCCCTTTTACTGAACACAAAAATCGTGAAATTCGTTTGGAAGCAATAAACATTCAAACAACATTTTTTGCTGAAAATGAAACGACATTCGACACAATTTATGATGAATTGATCAAAGTGCGTACAGAAATCGCCCATAAATTGGGCTTCGAAAATTATGTTGCTTTTGCAGATGTCCAAATGAACCGCTGGGATTATGATCGCAAAATGATCGAAACCTATCGAAAGGAAATTTTAGAAAAAGTTGTCCCAATCACTCAAAAGCTGTATGCCCGCCAAGCAAAACGTAATCAGCTATCAAAAGCCACTTTTGCGGATTTGCCATTGGTCTATCCGAACGGAAATGCAACACCGAAAGGCACCGCAAACGAATTAGTGGAGAAAGCCCGTACCATGTATCATGAACTGTCTCAAGAAACAGGTGAATTCTTTGACTTCATGGTTGATCATGAGCTCTTGGATCTTTTAAGCAAAAAAGGCAAGCAATCTGGAGGTTACTGTACCTTTATCCAGGAATATCAATCTCCTTTTATTTTTGCGAATTTCAACGGGACTGCTGCTGATGTAGATGTCTTGACTCATGAAGCTGGTCATGCATTTCAAGCGTTTCAGTCTCGTTGGATCAAAGAGCCAGAAATTCTTTTTCCAAATTTCGAGTCTTGTGAGATTCATTCCATGTCAATGGAATTTATCGCTTGGCCTTGGATGGATGCTTTTTTTGAAGAGGAAACTGCAAAGTACAAGTTCGCTCATCTGGCTAGCAGTCTACAATTTCTACCTTACGGCGTGTTAGTTGATCACTTCCAACAAGAAGTCTACGAAAATCCTGATTGGACTCCAGAGCAACGCAAAACTTGTTGGAGAGACCTGGAACGCCGCTATTGTCCAGAACGTGACTACAGTGAATTTCCTGATTTGGATCGCGGGCTTTACTGGTTTAGACAAGGACATATTTTTGAGTCACCCTTTTATTATATCGACTATACGTTAGCTCAAGTTTGTGCCTTTCAATTTTGGTATCGTTCGATCGTAGCCCAAGATCCTACTGCTTGGCAAGATTATTTGGCCATTTGTCAAGTCGGCGGTACACAAACATTTCTTGAAATTCTCGAAACAGCTCACTTACGTTCGCCCTTTGAAAAAGGTGCGTTAGATGATACTCTGAAGGCTGTTGATGATTACCTAGAGAATGTTTCCGAAGAACAACTAAACTAGACCACACAATCCACGGAACGAACGAATCATCATTGATTTGTTCGTTCCATTTTTCATTGCAGTCCTTTAAATAAACGACATGCAGTCACGAACTAGTCAACCAGGTACGTTAAAAGAATAGTCAGCTCTTTTTTTGCCAGCTGCTAGGACTAACTTACTAAGGACCAACAAAAAAGCAACGAATACTCGCTGCTTTCTTGCTTGGCTATTGAGCCAATTTTATAAGCTTATTCGTTCGCTTTTTTCTTTCTTCTAAAGAAGAAGGTAACAACAAGCCCAATGAATGCAATTCCCACTAATGGATAAACTTGATTGTCACTCGAACCAGTTTTTGGCAAAACTCGCTGTTGACGATCTTTAGCAGTTGCTTTGACCAGCTTACTTCCATCATTTGACTTTGGATCAACTGGTTTAGTTTGATCGTTGTTGTTAGATTTTTTTCCATCGTCCGTTGCTGGTTGTTTTTCGATCACTTGAATCGTAGCCGTTGCCGTAACAGCCAATTGTTTGGTTGTCCCAAATATGCGCTCAAACAGCGCTGGATTTGCTACTTTCTCATCTGAAACAACAGAATAGTTCACCTGATAAGTACCGACCTTGCTGGTATCAACAGATCCTTCAATAAGAAGTCGTTCAATTGATAGGGTATTGCCCTCACGATCAGTTGCTGAAACAAAATTGTTCTTAGCCTCCCATTGATCGCCTACATACACTACTGAGTCCTTAACAACTACGCTTGTTTGATCTGCTAAAACTGTGATCGTAGCTATTGCTTCAACTTTACCATTGCGGTAGCTGACTTCATATTTTCCGGGTGTCGTAGTGTCTACCGTACCTGTGACGGTTACATTAGCGAATGATACTGCTTTTCCGTCTTTATCTGTGGCGGATACAAAGTTGTCTTCCGCCTGCCACGAATCTCCTACGTAGAGCGTACTATCTTTGGCTACCACGGTTGCTTGATCAGACACGACGGTGATCGTTGCCACTGACTCGGCGTTTCCATTTTTGTAGGTCACTTGATAACTACCTGCTTTTGAAGTATCAACATCGCCGCTAACAGTTACTTCTGAAAATGTTACGTTATTGCCTTGTTTGTCCGTCGCAGAAACAAAGTTGTCCTCAGCTTGCCATGTGTCTCCTACGTATAAGGTGCTGTCTTTTGCTTTGACGCTTGTTTGATCTGCTAAAACTGTGATCGTAGCTATTGCTTCAACTTTACCAT